>Ga0209474_10001043_pt1 | contig 28174 bp, 28 predicted proteins | sample GraSoiAngelo_145_FD_185902 | JGI IMG/M metagenome (GOLD analysis project Ga0209474, IMG submission 185902) | Grasslands soil microbial communities from the Angelo Coastal Reserve, California, USA - 14_1009_05_20cm (SPAdes) (version 2) | ecosystem: Environmental > Terrestrial > Soil > Grasslands...
GCAAGAGCTCGAACAAGAAGGCGCTGCTTGTCGGTGGCATAGCGACGCTGTCTGTTATTGCGCTTGCCGGCTTGTACTTCGGAGGATTGAAGCGGCAAGCCAAACCGGTATCACAGGCGGCAGCGATTCCGGAAAAATCGATTGCGATTCTTCCGTTCGAAAACCGGAGCGAAGACAAAGCTAACGCCTACTTTGCCGACGGCATCCAGGACGAGATTCTGACGCGCTTATCAAAGATTGCTGATTTGAAGGTGATCTCGCGCACATCCATGCAGCATTACAAAAGTGCGCCTGAAAACCTTCCCGAGATCGCCAGGCAACTTGGCGTCGCCCACATCCTGGAAGGAAGCGTGCAAAAAAGCGGTGATGCCGTGCGCGTGAACGTGCAGCTGATCAAAGCCGCCAATGATTCCCATCTTTGGGGCGATACCTTCGATCGCAAGTTGATCGACATCTTTTCGGTTGAGAGCGAGGTGGCCAAAGCCATCGCCGACCAATTGCGGGCGAAACTTACCGGCCAGGAAGAGCAAGTCATCGCCGCCAAACCGACAGACAATCCTGAAGCCTACGATGCCTATCTCCGTGGTCTGGCTTATATGGTTAAGCCTGCGAGCACACGTGGCACTACGATCGGCGCACAGAAGTATCTCAGAGAAGCAGTGAGGTTGGATCCGAAGTTCGCCCTTGGTTGGGCGCTGCTCTCATACGTTGATGCGCTCAGCTATCTCGAGCATCCTGGACAACCAACGGCCGCCATCCGGGAGGAGGCGCGTCAAGCAGGCGAAACGGCGGTTACTCTCCAGCCGAATCTCGGCGAAGCACTGATTGCCAAAGGATACTACTACTATGCTTGTCTAAAGGATTACGGCACCGCAGTGCATTACTTTGATCAAGCACGTCAGTTCCTGCCAAATAGCAGCCGGATTCCTGAATCGCTGGCTTACGTTGCCCGTAGGAAAGGCCAGTGGGACCGCAGTGATTCATTCTTCAACGAGGCGGCGCGGCTCGACCCGCGCAATGTTAACCTTCTCACCCAACACGCGCTTTTGTATATCGAACTTCGGCGTTTTCCCGAAGCGCTGCGAAAGCTTGATCAGGTTCTCGATATCGCACCGGACGACCTCGACACCCTAGCGTTAAAGGCGGCTATCGCGCAAGCCGAGGGCGACCTTCCGCGGTCCGCTGCGATCCTCGCCCCGCTTCGCCCAGTTGCCGAGCAGTCAAACGCGCTTGAAACGCAGATTTACCAGGCGATCCTGGAGCGCCGCCCTGCACAAATTATCGGCCGCCTGAAGGAAATATTGGCGACGCCTGATCCAACGTTAGGTTACATCAATGGCGAACTGCGCTTTTGGTTAGGTTGGGCGCAAGAAGTGACCGGCGATCATGCCGGCGCGCAAGAAAGCTGGCGGCAAGCGCGCAGAGAACTAGAATCCTTTCTCAACGAACAGCCAGATAATTTCATTCTCATTGGAGATCTCGCGCTCACGAATATCGGCCTCGGTAACAAATCCGCCGCGTTGGCTCTGCTGGAACGGGCCGCACACGCGATCACGATCGAGAAAGACGCGATAGATGGCCCGATTCCGATTGAATTCCTCGCTAGAGGGGCGGCGGGCATGGGAGATCGGGAACGTGCTATTGTTGCCTTACAGAAACTAATCTCGATGCCGTACGATGGCGCGCTGGGTGCAGGCGTGCCGCTCACTCCTGCGCTCCTCCGGCTTGATCCAATGTTCGATCCGCTCCGGAATGATCCGCGTTTCGAAAGGCTCGCGGCTTCCCAGGCACGAGTCAATGCGAAATGATGATTCTTCCATTGGAAAGTGGAAGCTACTGTCAGAGTCTCCCGTCGTCCGCGGGATAATTTTATTCCGACAAGAATCGAAAAAGTTCGCGTTTTTGCAAACGCCAAAAGGCCTTTCAACTCGTGGGCTCGATCATCTGCTTCCTCTGATGTTCAAAGCGGCGGTACAAATACTCCTTCAGCAAAGCGCGACGGAAAGCATCATTGCTCGCGAATCCTAAGTTGCGCGCGTAGCTATTTGCATCACCGGGCACTGGTCGGCGCAGAAGTTCTTCAAAATACCAACGCAGCAGTTGGTTTTCCGTCAAGTTCGCGTCTTCCAGACATGGATTTTTCAACCCGAGCGACTCGAGCAAGCGGTCTTTCGCCACGGCCCGTGCGACCAACCGCGGATAATCGCCAGAGAGGCGAAGTTGTTCTGGCAAGCAGCTAACCGATGCAAATTGCGCACTTTGGTGAACCCACCTCACACGGGCCTCATCCATCATTAGCGCATCGAACTGATGATTGTTCAAGTCATTGGCATTCATCCACCGTTCGACCTCTCCAGCGTCCTGTAGGCCGCGCTCTCGGCGAAAAGCAATTTCCGTTTTTCTCCTATGCTCGTCGCCGACAGTCATTCCCAGCCGCTCCGCCTCCCGAATGGCGAAGAACCGTTCTAATGCCATCAGACTATGCTGTCTGTAGTGATCCCCTTCCAGTCTGAGCTCATCCAAGAGCGGCTCTAGGGTAATGACGCTGGCTTCAGCATTTGAATCGAATCGAAGTTCGCCCGATTGGCGCCAAGCAGCCTCCCACGTTGATGTGTGCTCGAATGAGTAGGCAACGCTCTTTGGCTTCAGGCCCTGAGCCAGTCGCTGACGCATTAGTCGCAGCATAGCGGCTGCGTCTCGGTGCTTTTGGTTCACGCGGTTCTCGGGCAACCATTGCCGCAACTGATCCAGTTGAGCCTTCGGCAGTCCGCGTTCAAAGGCATAGCGAAGAAGTAACGGATAATTCCGGTCGGGATAAAACAATTCCTTGCCGATTCTTTCCAGCGCCGCCTGCAGCTCTGTTGAAATGATACCGACTTGGTTCGCTTTCTGCAAAGTTTGCCGAATGTTAACCATTGCTTCCGATCCAGCTAGAAAACCGCTCTCTGGCGGGCCATGAGCTATCGCAACTTCATCGTCATCCTCCAACACTCCATCGCGATAGAATTCGAAAATGGTCCCTACCCCCTCCATTCCAAAAGCAGCCAGTTCAGCCGCACGAAGCGCCCCTATGCTGGCGCTGCCGAATACATGGATTCCGCGAGTCATTGCCCATAGAATCTCTTTGTGGCGAACGGTGGGTACGGATTGGAAATACCCGTCAATAATCCCGATTGCTTGGGGCCGTTTCAGAGTCACCCGGTACACGTCGCCCTCAGCCGCAGGCGGCAAATATACCGCCTCAAGTTCACGACTTGCTTCAGACGCCGAAATCGTGGGACCCGTGAATACGTAAACGCTCACGCGCTTCCTTGAATTACGGCCCGCGCCCGTCGGCCTGGAGGGAACGCTGGCCCAATGATTTGCTCGAGGCCGGGCACAATCACCCGAACAACCGGCAGGCCGAATTCTGGCTTGGTAAGATCGACCACCACGACTCGCCGGATGCCGGCCTTTCTAATGCATTCCAGCTCCCACTCGACATCGTCCTCAAGAGTGTCGCCATCGCAAGTAGGAACATCATTAAAACGTCGTGTCGGAGCTGAAGCCGAGATGCGATTTCGAACCGTTCTTACTACATCTGGATTCAGCAATTGTTCATAAGCTTCGGCACGAAAGTCGTCGCGCAATCCCGATATCACGGTCAGCCTAGCTTGTGCCGCCTCCGTCAGGGCTCTTAGCAGCGCGACCTCGCGGGCCGGGTGACAGCCATAACCCGCCGCCACCGAAAAATGCCATATCTTGCTATCCTCCCGCGGGACAATAAAGCAGGCAAACGTAGCAATCTTGACGTCACTAGTGATATCCCATGCGGCAACAGATAGTCCGCTCCGCTCAAGTTTTTGAACAACCTCCTGACAAAGAACGTCGTCCAGGCTCGCTAAATCAAGACGGTTCTTGTCGAACCTTTCTTCCTGACGACACTTCCATAACGTGGTAGCGTCGCGCTCGATGACCTCGCATATACCGTGACTGACAGCTTCGATTATGGCGTTGCCTGAAGCCAAACCATTGGACGTGGCGGTGAAACACCCATGACCGTCCGGCAATGGCGTCGTATAGTTCGTGTGAACCATCTCGTAGGGGACGAACACGTTTTCTCCGTTTAAGAGATCGCGTCCTTCACACCACAGGAGGCGTAGATTTGGATGAAAACGGGAATTAGAGGCCCACGGAAGTTCGTCAACCTCAACCACGTTATGTTGATACCGAAGTTCTTCGTAGGTGGCCAAGTGCAGTGGCAGAGTGATGGTCTCAGCATGGTATAATTCGGCTGCCTCCATCAATCCCGACGCACGAGCACTCGCGAGATCGATTCCTTTTCCTTGAGAAACCGCCACCGACCGGGAATTGGGCCGACAAATCATCACTACCGGGATACCTACTGTGTCCAAGCCGGTCACGTTGGCTACGCGTGTAATCCCCATCACCGGCGCCAGCCGCCGCACGTGTTTAAGTGTGTAGTAAAGGCTTTGTGATCGGTGGGTCCCTTGTCGCAGGACTTTGCGTGTTACTTCAGCAGAGGTCGGTGTTCCGACAGAGCGAGCGTATCGGAGCGCAGCCGGCATTCGTCACTATTTAGGCTTAGTGCGCCAGCGTGTTATGGCTTTTGTCCTTCGCCAGACCTCGGTCCGTGGTGCAAAAATACGTTCGATACTCCGATATGTACTCCGACACAGGCCTTGACACCGATCTCAATCACTTCGCATGACAGTTTTTCCTCACAGTCATCGATAATCTTTTCTACTTTTTCTTTTTGCTTCGGGCTCAGCTTCGTCGGTGCTTTGTGCTCGCTGAGTAACCACAGTGCTCCGTCTGGTCCCCTAACTAGCGTCTTCATGGGTCCTCGTCTTTTAGGCATAGTTCTATTTCCTTTCTAGTTGGATGGACTGCGTCGCCTTTTTTATCATGTCCGTGCAACATGTCCAACGTTTTCTTCGAACTCATTCGACCTCACGTCCTCACGATTTAGGACTAACGCCTGCGCCGCGGTCCTGGCGAGGCACATCTCGGAATGGCGTAACACCTTTACTGGAGATATCGCGACTACGAGCGCGTCAACCGATCGTGTAGAGTTTAGTCGGGTCCGGCAAGACAAGTTGTTGGGTGGGTGGTGTCGACATTGCTGCCGGAGCCAACTGGAGAAATCAATCAAATCTTGTACGTTTTCCGGAGATCTTGTTTGGAAGTTTTTTTCACTCCCGCGCATCGGCTGAGAATTCAGTTCTCAACCAAGCCACCGTGATTAACTCCTACCGGTTGGCAGACCGCCGCTTTAGCGGCAGCCATTCTTAATGCTTGTCATGAATGAAACAAATCGTGAGCAAAATGCCAAGCATGAGGCTGCACGAATTCACAGCGATTTGAACTATGGCAAACTCCGTCTGCATGCTCACTGGGATCCTCTGTGCGGCGATCCGCGCGTTGAAAAATCGTCGCTTCGCTGGCGCCGGACGCAAAGAAACCGTGGAGCCCGTGATTAGTTCATGGTTGTCGTGGCGTAGGTGGAACAAGTCCTTGAGCTTTCAAAACTTCAACGTCAGCATTCAGCGTTTTACCTGCTGGTTTGCCCCGGCTTTGCGTGAGCAAACCTTCGTAAAGATTAGTATATGCAGCCTTGTCGGCTTTTCGGATATAATAAAATCCTGTTCCATGCCTTTTCAGTGTGCCTGGCACAAGTTCTTTTTTGTTTGGCTGTAGGGGGCTGTACACCAGCGCGTTCGGATGTTCACAAAGAAAGCGTTTATAGATGCTGTAGACACTAGTCGCGCTTGGCGGTTTCGTTTCCACTTCGGTGGTTGTTGTTTTCGCTGATCTCTCCTTTCCTTCTGGATCTGGTTTTATCGGCTCTCTGACTTCCGTTTTTGTTGTTTTTGATGTTGTCTCGTTGTCAGCAGGCAGCGGTCCTATCACAGGCACGGCGGTCATCGTGAGGGTATCGGTATGCAGAGGAGTGACTGAATAAGCAAATGGTGCCGTCGCGGCCCTAGTAATCGTGTGGAGGGCTCCCATCATGCTTGAGCTTGGACTGGTCTTAGTAAAACTTTCTGTTTCACCGGCTCCAACCGTGCCACTTACTTGAGATACCCCAGCTGCGCTCACCGATGAAATGTCGACGTGAACAAACGGCAGTCCCTCACTCATCCTGATTAGGTTGTCCATAATTTCATCGTTGTAGTAGGCTATTATCTCTTCGCGCATTTTGACTGAGTTCCAACGGACAACAGTCGCTGTGCATCCCGTTAGGAGTACGATCGCGATTAGGCCATAGGCTTTTAATCGTGCAGTTTTCATAAGCATCGGAAAGGTGACGGAAAGTGTTGTGGCGATCGGTTTTTGCATAGCTGGCCTCTTAACAATTTTGCCCTCGCGAATTCTTGCCCACTCGCGAGGCGCTCCCGGGGCGCGAGCTTTAGCAGAACGATGGAATCGTTGTAAAGCGAAATGCCGAGGAGCGTTTCCTCTCAGCCAACACGAAACCGAATATCGCGGATGGTTTTCGTACCGAAGCGTTTTTTCAATTTTCGCAGGATGTCGATCTTGGAAATTTGTTCGAGTTCGTAATGCAAGGCCGGTTGGAGCACGCGGACGTAGAGGATTCCGTCGCGTAATGCCACCGGCGCGGAGTGGGCGGCGATGAATTCGCCGACGATTTTTGACCAGGCGTCGATGACTTCCGTCTCGTGCAGGCGCTCGCGCAATCCGAGGCGCTGCATGATTTTCGGCAGCAGCTCGCCCGTGGTGTGAAATCGATCGGGTCGCGCCTTTTTCTGCGGCAGGCCCCGCCATTCGGCAATAACGGCGGCGCGAAGAGCGGCGTTCATGGTCGGCTTTATTTAGCCACAGATGGACACGGATGAAACACAGATTTTTCAGAAATCCGGTTTCCGGTTTCCGCAGTCGGCTAGTATTTCCGCCGCATGTTGCTCGGCAAAATGTTCAACTCGGTCCGGTACTTGGCGACAGTGCGGCGCGCGATCGGGATGCCGCGCTCTCTCAGGATCTCGACGATCTCCATGTCGCTCAACGGCGCGTTGCCATTCTCGTTTTTGACGAGATCCAAGACCACGTCTTTCACGCTGGTGTTGCTCATCGACTCGCCGCTGGCTGTTTGATAACCGGACGTGAAGAAATATTTCATTTCGAAAACACCCCATGGCGTGGCCATGTATTTTCCCGAAACGGCGCGGCTCACAGTGGTTTCGTGCACACCCACGGCATCGGCGATCTCTTTCATGGTCATCGGTTTCAAATGCGACGAGCCATGCTCGAAGAAATCGCGCTGCCGCGAAACAATCAGCTGCGCGATATTGGAAATGGTTTGCTGGCGCTGGTGGATCGATCTAATCAGGAATTTCCCGCTGCGGATTTTGTCGCGGATGTAATCTTTGACTTCGCTGCCGTTGTTGCCCTGCGCCATGATATCTTTGTAAGTGTTGCTGATGCGCAAATGCGGAATTTGTTCGCCGTTTAAAATGACCTGGTACTCGCCGTCCATTTTTTCGACTGTCACGTCTGGCAGGACGTAATTTGGCGGAGCGGCGGTGAAGATCTGGCCCGGCCGTGGATTGAGCCGCGCGATATTGTTGGCGCACTCCTGCACCTTTTCCACGCTCATCCCCATGCGGCGCGCGATTTCAGGGAACCGCCGTTTGCCCAAATCCTCCATATGCTCGGAAATGATTTTGTATTCGAGACTGTTTTGCTTCCCGTCGCGTTCTAGTTGAATGAGTAGACACTCTCGCAAATCGCGCGCGCCCACGCCCGGCGGATAAAAACTCCGAATCAGGGCCAGCATTCTCTCAAAATCTTCCTCCGGGATGCCGGCATTGAGCGCCATCTCTTCCGGCGTGCTTTGGAGAAAGCCGTTGTCGTCGATGTTGCCAATGATTAGTTCTGCGGCCTTGCGGTCATCGGCATTGAGGGCCGTCTGATTCAGTTGCCCGATCAGATTTTGCTGCAGCGTTTCCTGGGTGGCGATGGAATCAAAAAAGAACTGGCGCTTATCTTTCGCTTCCCGCGAGCGACCGCTGTAGCTGCCCGACTGCGCCATGTAATCGCGCCATTCCTCATCCAATCTTGCCAGCTTATCGAATTCCTCTTTGAAATTATCGTCTGCGGATGCTTCCGCGCCGTCTCGCTCTTCCGGACTTAACTCGGTCGACAGCTCCTCCAGCACTGGGTTTGTCTCCATTTCCTGTTGAACCAGATTACGCAGCTCGAGCAGCGGCGCCTGGAGGATCAGAAGGCTTTGTTGGAGCTGTGGCGCGAGAACTTGTTGAAGGGCAAAATTTTGCGACTGATGCATTCCTTGCCCGGCCATACGCCGAATTTACCGGCGCAGCCGGCGACAAGCAAAGCAATTCGCGCCAGTAATCTGTAGTGGCAGGCGTATCGCCTACGGGAATTTGCAGTTGCCGCCGATACGGCGGCCTCTACAGCGACATATCCGGATATCGGCGCTCACACACCTGCCATTTCCCATTTCGCGATCGTCTCCTGAATCAGGCGGACAATCTTGTCGTTCACTTTCGTGAAATAGGTCTTCGCTTTCACCGGATCAAACGCGGGATAGCCCTGGCCTTCTTTGTAAAGCATGATGGTTGACGGGAAAGGATACGCACTCCAGGTATTGGGCGGCGGAATTGCAATCGCCATTTCGGGCTTGTAATGCTCTTTGCGAACGAGAGCGGCATCGATCGCCATCATGTAGGCCATCTCATTTTCCGCTCCGTGACCGCCATCTTGGCCAAACACTTCCAGCGTTACATCGCTGCAATAAGACCACCAGTTCACAACCAGAATTCTCGTTCCCGTTTCGCGTCCGACCTCCTGCGCCAGTGCGCTCAGGATCGCGGTCTGCCCGCCGCCATGGCCATTTAGCAAAATAATATTTTTGAATTTGTTCTTCGCCAGGCCAGCGACGACTGCGCGGACATACGCACGATAGGCATCCTCAGGAATCGTGAAGCTGCCCGGATATGCGTCAAGGGTTCCGGTGAATCCGTAGGGAATCACCGGCGCAACCATCGCGTTGACGCGCGGTGCGATCTCTCGTGCGATTGCCACGGGCGCAAGAATGTCGGTTCCATTGGGCGCAACGCCGTGCGGCTCAAGCGTTCCCAGGGGCAGCAAGACCGTCTGGATTTTCGCCGGAACCCATTCGCGAAACTCGATCCAGGTGATGCGCTCCATGTCGCGCGTGCTGGGCGCATCCTGCTGGCCGGCATTCATCGAAGCAGATTAGCAGGAGCACGAGCATCCTGCTCGTGTTTTCTAAATCGGTGCAAGCTGCAGGCCCACACTACGTTTTCCCGGCTACCATCATCCAAGCCACCGGCTGTTCGAACGCGAGGATTTCTTCAAAGACATCCGCTGTTTCACTGCACGGAATTGCAATTAAATCCGCGAAACAGTTGGTCCGAATCCGGCCAAGGAGCTGCGGCTTCCCGAGGGCAAGTGCCGCATTCACTGTGACCATTTCCAAGACTTCTTTCGGCGAAAGCGTCGGTTGGCCGCGCCGAAAAGCACGCATCTCGGCAAATAAGCTTAGGTCCTCGTTGCTCGCCAGGCTATCGGTGCCCAGGCAAATGTCGAACCCGAGAGAGCGCAATCTTTCGAAAGGAAAACGGCTGTGCCCGAAATAATCGTGACTGCGCGGTGAGTGCACGACGTGGAATTTTCTCTTTGATGTTTCGAGCAATTCGAAATCGCTTTCCGCCAATTCGTTCAAATGCGCGACGATCCATTCCGTTGGTAGCGTGCAACCGGCGCGTACTCCGGCAATCTTAGCGAACCAAGCGAACGGCATCTCATGCCCGCAATCGCTCATATCACGCCCGATGCTTTTCAAGAACTCATAAAGCGGCCCCGACGCATCGTGAAACATCGACATCTCCTCTCGCGCCTCCGCCAGATGCGTCGTCAGCAACATCTTCTCGCACTGCGCGATCTCTTCGGAGCGCCGGTACAAATTCGCGGAAGCAGTAAACAGCGCGTGTGGCGCGAGCCCGATCCCGCCACCCGAATCTCTCGCGCGTTTCATCGCGTCAATTGCAAGCTCGACAAGGTCACTTGTGCGATTTGGATCGCGCACATCGATTAGTTCAGCAAACCACCAAGTCCGAATTGGGGGATTAACCTGAGGGATCAATTCTGGAAACGCTGTCAGATTCGCGATCGTCGTCGTCCCAAATCTTTTCGCCTCGGCGAAGCCATCCGCGATCGAAGCCAGATAATTTTGCTCAGAGAGTTTCGCCTTTTCCGCGTTGATTGCGCGGATCCAGTTGGCAAAAGATTTTTGCGGGGGTATTTTACCGCGCAAACATGTGTAATCGAGGTGGCAATGTGCGTTGATCAATCCCGGCAGCAATGCTTGCTCCCCAAGGTCGACAATTTCTTCTCCTGCGTGGCGCCCGGAAATTTCCGGAAATCCTCCGACATCGAGAATACGATTCCCGGAGATCACGACCGCGCCGTTCTCAATCGGCGGACCGTCCATCGTCACGACAACGCGCGCTCGGACGATCATTTTTCTCCGGTAGCAGCCCCGAAAGCATTCGGGATCGCATCACTGAGCTGGCTTTCGCCTTTCACCACTTTACGACATTCCGCTACGAGCAGATTGCACGGTTCCTGGCAAAGCAACGGAATGCAGCGCTCGCCTTGCCCGGTCTGGTCATGCAACGGATCAAATTTTGTCGGCGGCAACTTTGTCGATGCAATCGTGCTCTGCTGATCCCGTTTCCAGAGAATCGTGCGCAAGCATCCGCTATCGGATCGGCAAAAGTTTCCGACGACATTATCGATCTGTTCGCCGGAAATTTTTGCGGCGACGCGGTACATTCCTGATTGTCGCTCTAAAGTTTCGCGCAATTGCGTGGCTTGCAGTTGACCGTTTCTCCAAGCCGCGAAGACAGCGAGCCTGCCTGGATAAAAATAATCGAGGGCGCGCTTTAATTCCGGGAATGTCGCAACCTCTAATCGCCAGCCGTGCCGCAGATTCGGCGCCGTTTTCAGCGAGCGATAATTTCCGGCGTCGTCATATTTCGCGATCTCGACTGCCTCTTCTGCGTTTCGAAACGTTTGCAAGTCGGTACGAACTTCGTCATCGCGATGTGAAAGAAAAAAACTGCCATTTGTTTTCCGGATCAGAATTTGGCCGAAGTGGAAGCGATCAGTTAGCGCAGCTTGCAAAGCTCGCTCGATGACACTTAGCATTAAACCGGTTCGGTTCGCTAGTGCAAACAGTGCGCAATAAGACCACCCGCGCGCTCCAGGAATTGTCGATCTTCGTCGCCGAAGGCGTTCGCCTTTTCGCTTTCGGCGTCGAGCATTCCAAGAATCTTTCGGTGCTCGTTAATCATCGGGACAATGATCTCCGACCGCGTGGTGTGAAAGGTGGGCAGATAGCGTGGATCCTGGTGGACGTCGCCGACGATGATCGGCTTGCCCGAGTCGAGCGCTGCCCCGCACAACCCTTGGGTGATTGGAAAACGGGGATACGCGGGCGGTTCGTCACCCGTTTCCGTAAGAATCACAAATTCGGTGTTCACGATCTTGTAGATGCCAATCCAGCGATAATTGCGCGCCGCGCGAATCATTTCCACGAGTTGTCTCATTCGCTTTGGCGTGCACCCGCCGGCGAGCGCGAATGCTCCGATCTCTTGCAGCTTCTTGCAGGTCGTTTCCTTCATTCGCGGGAGAGCAATCTCGTGCAAAAGAAAACAAGCGCGAGCACGATTTCAAGTTTTTGGGATTAATTTCGCCCCGCGATCAGGATACGCTTCGGAATCAAATTTGGCTGTTTGCTCGATAATGATGTCGGCGAATCCCGGGTCTGTGCCGATGGATGGTGCATAAAAGAGTGAGCGGCCCTCAATTTTGTGAGGATTCCGTTGGAAAATCTCGCCGCCTGCCGCCGGCGACTTGGTTGGCTGCCGCGTCGTAGGTCGGCCGGGCGACCGAAGGCGGGTCGATTGTTTACGCGCGATTCCGAGCAGTCGCGGAATGTCTTCGTAGCTGTGTAGTCCATCCGAAATGAAAAACGGAACCACGACAACGTTGGGAGTTTTCGCCAATTTCCGCCAATCGGAGACCAACGGTGGTTCTTCCATGTAAACGTTGAGCACGACCGCATATTTTCCGAGTGCCCGGATTTTTTCCGCTTCGCGTTTCGCTGCTACCGCGCTGTTTTCATTCAAGTCCGTGCCGTGTGCCACGATCAGCAAGCTGCTCTCGGCGGGATCGGCATCTTGCGCGACTTCGCCAGCTCGTTTTAGCAGCAATTCGGTCATCATCGAATGATTTCCGACCGGCTCGCAATATTTCCAGATTTGGCCGTTCGAACGTTTTGTGAGGCGGCCATTCAACTCAACCTCACGCGGAATTACCGTCTGGGTGAAATAACCTTCGCTGATAAAATTCGGCACGACATAAACTTCACGAACCGATTCTGGATCGAACAAGAACAGTGCGTCGCGCAAACTCGGTTCCTCCTTCCAAAAGGCGCAGCCAACATCGGCAAAAACTTTTCGACGCCGAATTTCAGTCGCGTGCGCCAGCGTCGGCGCGCTCGAATCCGGGTTCACGGTTGAGCCGTGCCCGACAATCAAGAGCGCGCTGTTAGATCTTGAGGTCATCTTCGACTCCAATGTCGGACGTCGAATGTCCAACGTCCAATTAGTGCCTTCGGTGTTTGGATGTTGAGGGCTACGCGTTGGGAGTTTACGGTTTGAATAATGCACTATCGCACTTACAAAAATACCGACCTGACGGTGAGCGAGGTCGGATTCGGCCTCTGGACTATTTCGACCGGTTGGTGGGGGAATTTCACTGAGGGCGAAGCGGTCGGACTGATGCACAAGGCGTTCGATCTCGGTGTCACATTGTTCGACGCAGCCGATACCTACGGAAATGGGTTGAGCGAGGAATTGATCGCGAAGGCATTTCCGAGAAATCGCGACGAGATCGTGATTGCGACGAAGGTCGGCTACGACTTTGTAAATTACGGCGAAGCGCGCGGTCGTGGTCAGCGCGAAATTCCCCAGGATTTTTCGCCGGAAGCGATCACCCGCGCGAGCGATGCTGCGCTCAAGCGATTGAAAACGGACCGGATCGATCTCCTCCAATTGCACAATACCCGGATGGAGCAGGTTTACGATGACGCGCTATGGACAACTCTCGAGAAATTGAAATCCGACGGGAAAATTCGGTATTACGGCATCGCGCTGGGCCCGGCAATTGGCTGGCTTTACGAAGGAATAAACTGCATTCGCGAGCGCGATATCACGAGCCTGCAACACATTTACAACATGCTGGAGCAACATCCCGGGCACGCCATGCACGATGCCGCAACCGAGGCGGCGAAGGACACAATGTTCCTTGTTCGCGTCACGCATTCATCGGGAATGCTCGAAGGAAAGTACACCGCGGAAACGATATTCCCACCAACCGATCATCGCAGTCATCGTCCGCGCAGTTGGTTGTTGAACGGCATGAAAAAGATCGACAAGTTACGTTTCCTCGAAAATTCAGAGCGCACACTCGGCCAAGCCGCGTTGCAGTGGTTGCTCGCTGACGATCGGGTCGCCTCCACTCTACCCAACATTTACGAGCAAGCCCAACTCGTTGAATTCGCGAAAGCGCCCTATTGCCCGCCACTCACGAGCGAGGACATAGCCAGGATTGACGACCTGTATTCCGATAACTTCGGTCTTGAACCGGAGGAGCCAAAATTCAAAGGCACGATGGAGCAGCCGAGGGAAAGTGCCGTGGCCGAAAGTGCCTGAGTATTCTGACGCTCACGGAACACTGCTTTTTATCGAGGGTTTACAGCCTCCTGGCGCGATTCACAGTTCACCGCTTTTTTTCGGTGGTTTTATTGCGAAGATAGTGTGATCGCCGGATGTTTTGCATCGGAGGCGCTCATGAAAATTCCAAGACAGCTCATCGATTGTTTGAACAAAAGCAAAGTCCGCTACGAGATTCTGCATCATCCCGAGGCCATCACCGCGCAAAGGATCGCCCAAGCTGAGCATGTGAAAGCCCGGCACCATGCGAAGGTCGTTATGATAAAATCCGGAGATCAGCACTTGATGGTGGTGCTCCCCGCAGACCACCGGATCGACCTTGATAAGATTAAAAAGGCAACCGGCCAAGCCGCAGCGCTCGACGCCGAACAAGAATTCAAGCCGCTGTTTCCGGATTGCGCGGTGGGAGCAATGCCGCCATTTGGCAATCTCTATGGTCTGCCAACATATGTGGATAAGCGCCTAGCGGAGGAAGATTACATCGTTTTTGAAGCCGGCACGCACACCGACGCGATCAAACTCAGTTATCGCGACTATGAGAAGATCGTTAAGCCGCGAGTGGAGGATCTGGCGGTTAAACTTCAGCCGATGAAAGGAGTCTGAAATTGCGCGTCGCAGGTAGCTTGATTCTCTGGCTCTTGTGCGCGACAGCGGTTGCTGCAGAGAAGGTTTGTCTCATCAAGATCGACGGAGCGATTGGTCCGGCGACGGCGAGTTACATTTCGCGAAGTATCGAAGAAGCCCGGACGCAAAACGCGCAATGCCTGGTTATTCAGCTCAACACCCCGGGCGGCCTGCTCGATTCGACCCAAACGATCGTGCAAAGCTTCTTGGGCTCGACTGTGCCAGTAGTGGTTTATGTGGCTCCAACCGGGGCGACCGCAACCAGCGCCGGTTGTTTCATTACTGTTGCAGCGAGCGTCGCGGCCATGGCGCCGGCTACCACGATTGGCGCCGCGCACCCGGTAACGCTGGGCGGTGCTCCGGGCGGCGGCGAAGAAAAGCTCGACAACACGATGAAGCAGAAGCTCGAGAATTTTTCCGTGAGCTACATTGAAGCGATCGCCGCACGGCGCCAGCGTAACGTGGAGTGGGCGAAATCCGCCGTGAAAGAGAGCGCGTCGATCAGCGCCGAGAAAGCGCTTCAGTTGAAAGTTGTAGATCTGATCGCGGTCGATTTGCCTGAGTTGCTAAAGCAATTGAATGGGCGCGTGGTGGACGGTAAGACGCTCAAAACGACAAACGCCGAGGTCTCCGAGATCAAGATGTCGGCGTCGGAACACGTCTTCCAAAAACTCTGGCGGCCGGAGGTGATGTTCGTTCTCATGCTCATCGCGATCTACGGAATCATTGGCGAACTGACTACGCCCGGCGCGATCCTGCCCGGCGTCGTTGGCGCGATTGCGTTGGTCCTTGCCCTTTATCTGGCGGCGATCCTGCCGGTCAATGTGACGGGGTTGGTGTTGATCGCGCTCGCGCTGATGCTTTTCATTTTTGATGTTTACGCGCCCACGCACGGTGTCCTAACTGTCGGCGGAATCATTTCGTTCCTGATCGGCTCGCTCATGCTCTTTAACCGCGCCGATCCGCTTTTCCGGTTATCTCTCAGCTACATCATTCCGGCGACACTGGTCACTGCGGCGTTCTTTGTTTTCGTTATCGGTAAAGGTTTGCGCGCGCAGCGCTTGCCGGTGAAAGCCGGAGCGGAAACGCTGCTTGGAAAAACCGTGACCGCATTGACGCCAATCGACTCGCGCGGCGGGTGGATCTTTGTCGAAGGCGAGCATTGGAACGCGGTCAGCGACGCGCCCATTGAAAAAGGTGCGGTGGCGGAGATCGCAGCGGTGCAAGGATTGACGCTAAAAATAAAAACCAAAGGAAAATGAAGCCATGCCACTCGAAACACCGTTCAAATTAATTAGTTGGGCGATACCGCTCATCATCCTAGCCATAATCATTCTGCCGCAGGCGATCCGTATCCTGCGCGAATACGAGCGAGGAGTGATCTTCCGTCTGGGAAAATTACTCGGCGCAAAAGGTCCAGGGTTGATTTTTCTCATCCCGATCGTCGATCGAATGGTGCGAATGGATTTGCGCGTCGTGACAATCAACGTCGAGCGGCAGGAGGTGATGACGCGCGACAATGTGCCGGTTACGGTGGATGCGGTTGTTTATTTCCGCGTGGTCGATCCCCAAGCGGCGGTCGTGAAGGTGGAAAACTTTCTCAAGGCCACCTCGCTCATCGCCCAGACCACATTGCGCAGCGTCCTCGGTCAGGCCCCCTTGGATGACCTGCTTTCGCAACGCGAGTCGATCAACCAGAAGTTGCAGGAGATCATCGACCGACAAACCGAACCGTGGGGCGTCAAAGTCACGGCCGTCGAGGTGAAGGACGTGGCGTTGCCCGACACGATGAAGCGCGCGATGGCCAAGCAGGCCGAAGCGGAGCGCGAACGCCGCGCCAAGATCGTAAACGCCGAGGGCGAATTTCAAGCTGCGGAAAAAATGGTGCAAGCCGCTGCAATGATGAGCAAGGAACCGATTGCGCTGCAACTGCGCTTCCTCCAAACCATGCGCGAGATTTCCAGCGAGCACAACACGACGACGTTTCTTCCCGTTCCGATCGATTTGTTCGCGCCATTTAAGAAAAGCGAACCGCCCAAGTCGTAGCTTCTCCGACTGACCATGGATGTTGCCGGACGAATTCGAGAAAAATCGGCGTCCGCGGAAGATCGACAATCGCAGGAACTCGTCAGTTTCCTCGAGGTGCCCGCTTCGTATCCGCACGGGCCGCCGGAAGTGCGGTCGATTCAAACCCACATTTCATGGGTATTCATTGCCCCGCCGTTCGTTTTCAAAGTGAAGAAAGCGGTGAATCTCGGGTTCTTAGATTTCAGCACACTGGAAAAGCGCCGCCATTTTTGCCAACGCGAGCTCGAGCTAAATCGCAGGCTCTGTCCGAGCGTTTATTTGGATATTGTCCCGATCTACAAAAGCGCTTCCGGTTTTTCCTTCAAAGCTGAAGGAGCAATTGCCGAATACAGCGTAAGGATGAGGCAACTGCCGGACGGCTGGTTCTTGAGCGAGTTACTCGTCAAGCGATTCGTGGGCGAAAATGAGATCAATCGGGTGATCTCTTGCCTGGATCGCTTTTACGAGTCTGAAACCTCCACCCCCGAAATCGAACAATGGGGAACGCCCGAGAAACTAAAGATCAGCACCGACGAGAATTTCCTGCAGGTGGAACCGTTCGTGGGGAGGACGATATCGCCGGCTGCCTTCGAAACGATTCGTCATTTCACGAACCACTTCTACGCCGCGAACGAAAAACTATTTCGTGAACGAGTTCAACAGCACCGGATTCGCGATTGCCATGGCGATCTGCATCTCGATCACATCCATATTACTCCGGAGGCAACAACCACCTTCGATTGTATCGAGTTCAATGATCGCTTCCGATTCATCGACATCGCAAACGATCTCGCATTTTTGGCCATGGATTTCGATTTCGAAGGCAGAAGCGATCTGGGAAATCTGCTTCTTCGAAATGCGGCGCGGGAATTTGGAGACGATGGAATACTAAAAGTCTCAGACTTCTACAAGTGTTATCGCGCCTTTGTGCGCGGAAAGGTGCAAAGCATTCAAGGGATCTCGATGAAGACAACGACTCTTGAGGAACACGCGGAGCAAGCGGCGCGCTACTTTCGGCTCGCATTGCGATACGCCGTAAGCGGCTCTGAACCATTCGTCCTGGCCGTGATAGGCCGCGTTGGCACTGGCAAGACCGCTGTCGCCAAAAAATTGGGAAGCGAGTTGGACTTGCCGGTTTTTTCCTCTGACGAAATTCGCAAAACGTTAGCCGGCATCCCGTTAACAGAGCGGACCGCAGCAGAGCGACGCGATGACGTGTACTCGGAACAAATGACCGAACAGACTTACAAGGAACTTTTGGCAAAGGGGCTTACCGCACTTAAAACCCACGGCGGCGTTGTCCTCGACGCGACATTTTCGAGCCAGGCAAATCGCGAATTGTTGCGCCAAGAATGCGCCAAGGCGAAGGTTTGTTTGCAGGTGATCGAGCTTGATGTCGACACTGACAAGATCGAGAGGCGCTTAAGGGCGCGCGATCAAAGCGTCAACGAGATTTCAGACGCTCGTTTGGAGGACTTTGAGAAATTAAACTCTGCCTATGAACCGCCTTCGGAACTCGTGCCGGGCCTCATTAGGATCTCAACAGACAATGCGGTTTCCGATGCGGTGAAGATGATCCTGTTGCGATTGGCCGAAAAGCAATCAATAACGGCCAACGGCGCGCACTGAGTGCGACTTGGCTGAATCAATCTTCTCCACGATCTTAGCAATTTGCCGGCGAAAAAGTTTGGCACCGCCTGAAGCTGGATGTCGGACATAATGCGGTTCGACATTCAGGTCTGCCAGCTGCCTGGACGCGATACGACCGAGCGCTACAACTTCTTCGCAAGGAAACAAGCTGAGGAAAGCTTTGAGCGCGGGCAGGCCGACAGCTCGTTCAGGCTTCGTCGGCATCCGGTTACTCAACATGCCGCGATGTCGATTGAACGAATGCCATGGGAACGCATTCCATAGAACGAATTGTTCCGGCGGCAGCCCAAGCTGTGACAACGTGTTCCAAACGATTGTCGCCGTCGGTTCTGAAAACCCGTCTCGGCATTTCTGAGGTTTACTCGTCCTTTGCGGAGTGACGTCCGAGAATAAAAGCTTTGCTTCAATCGCGACGTCCTTATTTCGCCCGAGCAAAATGCGTTCGGATGTCATGGGAATCCCGGTGAAATGACCGCCGCGGTAGCCAAGCGCTTCGCCAATTAGCGTTAATTGCGCTTGTCCTAGCCGCTTGGCAAGATAGCCGCGTAACTGTTCCCGGCGAATCCGCGGCGCACGCGGACCAACGTCGTTTTCTTTATCAACTTGCCACCACGGATTGAACACGGCGCCGGGCGGCGACCCTTTCAATAACTCCAGAAAGTGTTCAACTGATTCGCCAGGCATAATCCTAAGTTACGATAAAAATGAACTCCGAGCTTCAGCCGTTGCGCCTGTTTCTCTGCGGCGATGTGATGACAGGGCGCGGCATCGACCAAGCGTTGCCACACCCGGTGAATCCCGCCTTGCACGAACCATACGTTCGCGACGCGCGCGAATATGTCGACCTTGCCGAGAATGCGAACGGTCCGATCCCGCTGCCGGTGAGCTTCGACTACATTTGGGGTGACGCGGTTCAGGAACTGGAAGATTCCGGCGTCGATTTGCGGATCGTGAATTTGGAAACAGCCATCACCTCTGCGGAGACGCACTCGCCCGAAAAAGCAATCCACTACCGGATGCATCCGCAGAACATCGATTGCCTCTCCGCTGTCCGCATCAGCGGTTGCGCGCTGGCGAACAACCACATCCTGGATTGGGGATACGAAGGATTATCTGAGACCCTCCAGACTCTGGATTCGGCAGGGATCGTGCATGCGGGAGCAGGAAAAAATGCGGACGAAGCAGCGATGCCAGCGGTGCTCGATTTAACAGGGAAAGCACGCGTGTTTCTCTTCTCCTTTGGATCGACCACGAGCGGCATTCCGCGTGAATGGCGCGCCACAAGTATTTCCCCGGGATTGAATCTTCTCGATGATCTCTCGGAAGCGACCGCTACGCGAGTCGCGAGTCAAATGCGACAATCCGCCTCAGGCGGACAGCTGGGCGATGTGCTCGTCGCGTCGATCCATTGGGGCAGCAACTGGGGCTATGACATTCCTCCGGAGCAAATCGCGTTTGCTCATCGCCTGATCGACGAAGGTGTCGCGATTGTTCATGGCCACTCCTCTCATCACGTGAAGGCGATCGAAGTCTTCAAAGGTCGGCTCATCATCTATGGCTGCGGAGATTTTCTCACCGACTACGAAGGAATCAGCGGCTACGAAACGCTCCGCGGCGATCTCGGGTTGATGTACTTGGTCGACCTCGATTCGCGGAATGGCCAGCTTGCGTCCGCGAGCCTAGTCCCGATGCAAATGCGGCGCTTCCGGCTGGAGCGGGCACCGGCCGCCGATTCCGAATGGTTATCCAATCTCCTTAAAAAGCTCGGCACGGCGGTGCGACTGGAGAAAGACAGCAGCCTGACACTTGAGTGGCAACCTGAATGACGAAATGACGAAATCCAATCGAGGACCAACTCAGCCGCCGTAGTCACATCTGATTCCCAATTACGGCGTTGCATTAGTGGGCGGGCGCGCGACGATCTCGTGCAGGAACCGATCGACTTCCGCCGGGGTTCTGAGCGCGTAACGCGCAGCTGTAGGCCGCGGTTCCTCACTCACAACAATCCCCAAACCGCATTGTTTAATCGAACGAAACGCATCTTCGTCCGTGAGATCGTCGCCAACGTAAATGGGGAAGATTTCCCGTAGCTCCGAGCCAATCACCTCCAGCAGCCACAGCAGGGCTTTGCCTTTGTTCCAGTCGATGTCTGGCTGGAGCTCGTAAACCTTTTTGCCGACGAGCAGGCGCAGATCGAGATGCTGCGTGGCCACTTCATTTACGGCTCGCTGGACTTTGGCGGCGGCTTTTTCGTTGGCCTGGCGATAATGTGCAGCGATTGAGAAGCGCTTCCGCTCTACCAATGCGCCCGGAATGCCTGCAAGTTTTTCCTTGAGCTCCTTCCCTGCAGCTTCCAGGATCGGGAGAAAGTCCGTCGCGATTTGTTTCCGCAGCCCGCGCGGACCGGCGATGTCAAAGCCGTGGCTGCCAGCATAAACAATCCCACCGATGCCCACACGGTGGCGGATATCTTCGAGATCGCGGCCGCTGAGGATGGTGACCGGTGCCTGGGCTGCCAGCTTCTGCAACGTCTGGCGCGTTGAATTAGAAAGCACCGCCTTCTCCGGCCGACTGACGATCGGCGTGAGCGTTCCATCATAATCGAGGAACACCACCAGCCGACGCGCGCCCATCTCCGCGACGATTTCATCGACATAATCCAGCGCGGATGGAGCTGTAGGCATCATGTTTTGTCAGGCAAAAATAAGAAGCACCGCGATATCCGCGATAGAATTTAGCCGACTGTGTGCCCAGCTTCTAGGCGCAATCAACGTAGTGATGCGCGATTCCATTTGCGAGAACTGGTGCTCATTTGCCAAACTCGCGCCTAATGAGTCGCCTCGTTCTTGTTTCCAACCGGCTGCCGTTTGCCCTTGAGCCAGCTGGAAAAGGCCAATGGCGCGTGACACACTCTCCAGGGGGACTCGTTAGTGCGCTAGGACCAGTGCTGCGTGGACGCGGTGGGACGTGGATCGGCTGGCCTGGGGTCGCAGGCGAGATCCCTGACGCGCCGTTCTCCAAAGCCACCCGTGGCGTAGGCTACTGTGTCGTGCCGGTAGCGTTGAGCGAGGCAGAACGCGACGAGTTTTACTTTGGCTATTCCAACGAGGTCATCTGGCCGTTGTTTCATGATCTGCAAAACTTCTGCAACTTCGAGCCAGCCTTCTGGCAGACGTACAAGGCGGTAAACGAGCGTTATGCCGAAGCGATCGCCCGGCACTGCCGACCCGGCGACTTCATCTGGGTCCACGATTACCATCTTATGTATGTCGCTCAAGCGCTCCGTGAGCGCGGCGTGCGCGCTGTGCTGTCGTTTTTCCTGCACATCCCCTTTCCATCATACGATATCTTCGCGAAGCTCCCGCAACAGCAGCGACTGTTGCGTGCCCTGCTCCAATTCGATTTGCTTGGGTTCCAGACACGGCGTGACCTGCGCAACTTCCTGCAATGTGTCCGACACGTGATGTCCGAAGCCGAAGTTCTCCCTAGCCGGGGGGTTCAACTTATCCACTTGAATGAACGCAAGGTCTGCGTGAGCAGTTTTCCGATCGGCATCGACTACGAGTCGTTTGAACAAGGAGCCGCCTCCGAGGACGTGGCGCAGCGAGCCAGGGAGCTACGCACCGCCTTTCCTCGCGCCCAGCTTATCCTTGGCGTGGATCGGCTCGATTACAGCAAGGGAATTCCTGAACGGCTGCGTGCGTTTCGCCTCGCACTGGAACGCTATGAGGAGTTGCGAAGCCGCGCCGTGTTGATCCAGAACATTGTCCCGAGTCGAGCAGAGATTCCTAGGTATCACGAGTTCAAGGACCGCATCGATCGTTTGGTGGGCGACATTAACGGACGCTTCTCGACCGCAACCTGGCTTCCAGTCCATTATCATTTTGGTACCCTCGATCGGGAGGATCTGCTGGCCCAATACCGGACTTGCGAGATCGGATTCGTCACCCCGCTGAAGGACGGAATGAACCTCGTAGCTAAGGAATATTGCGCATGCTGCATCGACCAGAACGGTGTGCTGATTCTCAGCCACTTCGCTGGCGCGGCTGAGCAACTCAAGCGCGATGCGCTGCTGGTGAATCCCTACGATATCGAACAAGTGGCCGACACAATCTGGAAAGCATTCCGAATGAGCCCCGCTGAACGCCGTGTACGCATGAAACGCATGAGGCGCGTTGTCTCCCACGAAAATGTGTTCTCGTGGGTCGATTCATTTCTCAAAGCAGGATCGCCGCTGCTGCGCGCCGCGACAACCGCACAGCAACGCCGCGTCAGCGTCGCGTCTTAAGCTGTTCGAAACCGATCTCAAAGTTGGTCAATACCAAGATCACGATTCAAGCGCGGCTGAGCGCGTGATTGAATCAGTTACCCTGCGTTTCGGCTCTGACTTTCCCGGCGACATCTCTTCGAATATTTCGGCGTTTACTGAGATTCAGTCCGATTCATCTTTCGGATGAAACTCATCTTTCTCGGGACGCGCGGTGAGATCGAGGCGCGTACTTGGCGGCATCGCATGCATACGGCGCTGCTAGTCTCATATCGCGGCGCCAGCGTGATGGTCGACTGCGGCCTTGATTGGCTCGAAAAATTTGAGCGGCTGCATCTCAACGCGATCGTGCTCACCCATGCGCATCCGGATCACGCCTGGGGATTGAAAGAAGGCGCGCCCTGTCCCGTGTTCGCGCCGGAAAAGACATGGCGGACGTTGAAACATTGCAAGATCGACGATCGCCGGCTGATCAAGGAACGCGCGCCTACGAAGATTTGTGGGATCACGTTGCAAGCGTTCGCGGTCGAGCACTCGATCTTAGCTCCGGCTGTCGGATACCGCGTCAGCGCAGGCCGTGCCTGCGTTTTTTATGGGCCCGATCTTTTATTCATTCACGATCGAACGGCTGCCCTAAAAGACGTGCAGGTTTACATTGGCGACGGCGCGACATTCACGCGCTCGTTTGTTCGCAAGCGCGGCAACGCGCTCATCGGGCATGCTGCTATCACCGCGCAACTGGGTTGGTGCGCAAAAGAGGGCGTACCGCGCGCAATCATCACGCACTGCGGTTCGGAAATTGTCACCGGCGATGAGCGCAAGCTTTCAGCGAAACTTCGTGCAATGGCCGCGGAGCGCGGCGTCGAAGCGGCCATCGCTTACGACGGGATGGAGCTGATACTGCGATAGACAGAGCCGACTCAGAGAGTGCCGGATCAACTCAGCTACGAGCGAGAATTTGATGAAATCAGACCGCAGCAATACGGCTGGAATAACTCGGTGCGACGAAGTCCTTGTATGAACTTGTTTCCAATCTCGTTAATTACACTAATATTTTTGCCGCTCACATCCAGCATCGCTCTGGCCCAGGCGACGACCGAAAAACCGTCGGCTCCGTTAAAAGCTATCGCCGTAGTGCATCCCACTGAGGGCAGCAAAGTGAGCGGCACTGTCACGTTCACTGAAGTCGCCGACGGAGTGCAGGTCCACGCAGAACTCACCGGCCTTACTCCGGGCAAGCATGGCTTTCATGTCCATGAATTCGGCGATTGCAGTGCGGCCGATGCAAGTTCTGCCGGCGCTCATTTCAATCCAACGAACCAGCCGCACGCGGCCCCGGATGCGACTGCCCGGCACGTTGGCGATATGGGCAACATCGAGGCGGAGACTTCGGGTACGGCAAAATTGGATTACCTCGATCATCACATGTCGCTGGCAAACGACGACCGTTCGATCCTTGGCCGTTCCGTCGTTGTCCACGCGAAAGCCGATGACCTCAAATCCCAGCCGGCCGGCGATTCAGGAGCGCGCGTCGCCTGCGGCGTGATCGGTCGCGCGAAAAGCTAATAGGGCGAGGTCGGCAGCGTTCTCACCCGGATTAGACAACAAAGTGTTCGTGAGCTTTTACGGACATTCGTATACTTCTCGTTAAGTCTACACACATAGGCTCGCTTATGGACGGCGCAGATTGGAAGCAAAAATGGCAGCCTCGCTTGGATCAGGCACAGAAGGTCACGCAATTTGTCATCAACTCTAGCGAGTACGATCGCATTCGCCACGGATTCGAGGAAGACGCCATGCACCATCCGAAGTGTGATGATTGCGGAGCCCCACGAGGGATGTTTCATCTCCTCGGCTGCGATATTGAGTCTTGTCCCCGTTGTGGGGGACAGGCAATCTCATGCGATTGCTTTTACGATGAAAAACCCGACCGCACCTAACCAATCGCTCCAGCCTACCCAGCACTTTGTGCAACTCCTTGACACATGCACGGCGTGATCTTCAAGGTCCTTGGTGGCCGAGCTCCGTCTCGTTAGATGGTTTCCGCGTCATGAATAGCGACCGAGCCACCGTTATTCTCAAGCGTTTCGAAGCGCCCGATGAAGTTCGCATGCTTCAGAAAGGCCGTTTCGATCTAGTGCGCCTCGGAGGAATGACCATTGGCCGCGCCACCTACGAGCCAGGCTGGAAGTGGAGCGAGCACGTCGGGCCGAGTGTCGGCGCCACGCGATGCCATGTGGAGCATGTCGGTCTTGTCCTGTCAGGCAGAGCGACCGCCGCGTTCGACGATGGTACAGTATTCGAGCTGCGAGCAGGCGAGCTGTTTTACATTCCGCCGATACCGCACGACAGCTGGGTTGTCGGTGACCAGCCATACGTCTCGCTCCATTTTCTAGGAGCCGATCACTATGCCACGCCGAACACCTAACCAGGTGATCCATAACCGCTGGTCGAAGCAAGAAGTAGGAATTAGAAAGTAAACACTCCCGGCCGCTACGTCTGCTTCGCGGAGCCGCATTTATCGAACGCACCAAAGAGATCGAGATATTGCTCGACATAGCGGGTGAGCAGAAATTTCTCACGCACGGTCTCCCGGGCCCTGCATCCAATTTCCTCGCGCAATTTCTTGTCCTTGAGCAATCGAACAATGCGGTCGGCGGCTTCTTCCACCGACGAAACGAGAAAACCGTTCACGCCATTCTCGATCTGGTAACGAATTCCACCGACGTCCCCCCCAATCACGGCCCGGCCTTTCCACATTGCCTCGGCCACTGTGAGTCCGAAGCCTTCGCGCAGCGATTTTTGCAAAACGACTGCTGCGCGCGTTTGCAACGCGTTTACCAGGGCCGTGTCGTCGCCGCTGGTCAGAATCAGGATGCGCTCATCCTGGCATGCGCAGAGGGACTCAAAAATCTCTCGGCCTTCGGGGTCGTCCGTCGCGAAGTTGCCGAGCAACACAAGCGTGGCATCGACTTCTTTACGCGCGCGCTTGAAGGCTTCTACTACTCCTGTTGGATCTTTCCACGGATCAAAACGCGAAATTTGCACCACCAAAGGCAAATCAGTTGGAATTTTGTAGTGCGCGAGGCGCTCGTGGATTTCGTCATCGCCTAGTTCACGGTTTTTGATGGTGAATGGATTGATCGCAGGCATGAAGACCCGCTGCGATGGTTTCACTTCCTGCTTGTATTCGGGACAACTGACGATGACGGCATCGTACTTGTCGATCCAGCGCCGCAGATATTTCCACATCTCTGCATTCGGTCGGGAAAGATCAATATGGCAGCGCCAGATCCAGGGACATTTCTTTTCGTAATGCTCGACGAGCGGCAGCGGGTGCGGGTCGTGCACGATGACGAACTCGTGCTCGAGAAAATTGCGGACGCTGTTTTCGTAAATCACCTGTTCGTAGATTTCTTTTTTGATGCTTGAGAGATCGATCTCTCCGCCTTGGAGCGCGTTGTGCATCTTCTTGGTGATCGAGAAGAAATCAGCGGTGCCCTGAATCACGCGCCACTCGGTGCGAAGACCAAGGCTGTTCATGAGCAGGGTGAGCGACGAAATCATCTCAGCCACGCCGCCTCCGTAATAGGTCGAATTGAAATTAGCCACGCGCAGGCCTTCGAACTTCCGGGCTTTCTCGCGAACGCGGTCAACGTTCTCGCTTCCAATGAGCGGCTCGTAATCTTCAATCTGAGTAATGCGATAACGCGCCATTTGTTAAAGGATTCGTTTACAGCCGCGGACACGCTCGCCAGCATCGCGAGCGGCGATTAGTTTCAGAGGCGGTTTTCGTGCTTCTTTTCCATGCAAAAACCCAAAATCGATGACAAGCTGACGCTGCTGACCGACTTCGGCGAGACGGAAGCGATCTGCACCGAAGTGCTCGACGATCCGGCTACGGCAGAGGGCGTGTTACTCAAAGTGATGGTGCGCGGCCCGTTCCAGGAAGGCCAGCAATGCTGGATCGTGGATCGCGACGGCTCAAAAATCGGCGCAACGGTCGAGAGCGTCTTTACCCAAACAATCGATAGCGAAGTCACGCTTTCAACTGTGCTCCCCGCTTAAGGACGACGCGTCGCTTTCCAAGAGAATGGCGCCGGCCTGTTTCATTTCATCGAGAGCATGATCCAAGTCGCCCGGCTCAAGGCCGATTCCGCGGCACCCGTCTACGATCACGTGTGTGTTGAGTCCGAGCTGGCGCGCATCGACCGCACTGTATTTCACACAGTAGTCCAAGGCGAGCCCGAGCAAATAAACATTCGTAACAGAGCGCTCATTTAAATATTCGCCCAAGCCGGTTGACCTGCGATGGGCGTTGTCGAAGAACGTGCTGTAGCTGTCGATGCGTGGATCGATTCCCTTGTGGAAGATGCGAGCAATTCGGCTCGTGTCGAATGACGGAGCGAATTCTGCGCCGTGGGTGTTTTGAACGCAATGCACCGGCCAGAGGATTTGCTCGATGCCGTCGAGTATGACGCGATCCCCCTGCTTTTTGCCCGGATGATTCGGGGCAAAACTACCGTGATCGGCCGGATGCCAATCCTGTGTGGCAAGAACCAGCGCGAAGCGTTGCTGCAATTCGTTGGCAAGCGGAATGACTTCGTCACCGTGCGGGACCGGCAACGCCCCGCCGGGCAAAAAATCGTTCTGAAGATCGACAATGATCAACGCATTCATTCGACTCGATCGCGCTGCTCGTTTGCGCGCGAGATCAATCTTGATCTTAATTCGCGCAGTGAGTTTTCAAGGCCGACACCGTATCGACGCGGCTTCTCAAATTTCAAAATCTCCGGCGGCGAGCAACTAAGCTGCATGCGCGCACGCTCGCGCGACGCCTGGATCGGCGGCACGCGATAAACAAGGTTTCCATGACGAAAGATTGGAACGAGCAAATCCGAATATTCGGTCGCTGCGGGAATTTCGCTCCGCGCATTCGTCCGCACATCAACAATTACGCAAGGCTCGCTGATCGGGTGATCGATTTCATGAATCGCGTCAGCAATGAATCTGCCGTCCGGTCGATAAAATCTGCGCACTTGCAACAAACCCGGGCACGATGTCTTCGCGGGTTCGTCGGAAAGTTTGATCCGATAACGCCACGGTTCGCCTGGGCGACGCTCCGCGCCCAATTTGTAGATGCCCTCTATAGCTGCGTCTGGCTGACCAGTAGTTAGCTTTGTTCCGACACCCCAGATGTCGATCTTTGCGCCGCGCTTTTTCATTTCCGCGATTGCGTATTCATCGAGATCGCCCGAGCAAACGATCTTGGCCTCCGGAAAACCTGATTCATCGAGCATGCGCCGCGCTTCAATACTCAAGGCCACGCGATCTCCGGAATCCAAGCGCACACCGATGATTTCATGCCGATCCCTCCGCAGCTGTTTGGCGACCTCGACTGCCCGGCGGACGCCGCCAAGCGAGTTGTAGGTGTCTACGAGGAAGACGCAATTATTCGGCAGCGCTCGGGCATAATTTTGAAATGCCTCGCGCTCGTTTTCGAAGAACATGATCCAACTGTGCGCTTGCGTGCCGCTCACCGGGATGCCGTAGCGCTGGCCCGCGAGCAGATTCGATGTCCCCGCGCAACCGCCGATGTAAGCAGCACGCGCCGCACTCAGACCTCCGTCCACACCCTGAGCGCGGCGCAAACCGAACTCGATGACTGCGTCATTCTCCGCGGCGCGACAGACGCGAGCCGCTTTCGTGGCGATGAGACTTTGAAAGTTTAAGATGGTCAGCAAAGCGGTTTCTA
>Ga0209474_10001044_pt1 | contig 28169 bp, 27 predicted proteins | sample GraSoiAngelo_145_FD_185902 | JGI IMG/M metagenome (GOLD analysis project Ga0209474, IMG submission 185902) | Grasslands soil microbial communities from the Angelo Coastal Reserve, California, USA - 14_1009_05_20cm (SPAdes) (version 2) | ecosystem: Environmental > Terrestrial > Soil > Grasslands...
GTCCCCGCTGCGCCGTTTCGCAGAGCGCCCGCAGGGCGCCTCCCGGCGCGAGATGGGCGGCGAACCCCGCCGCTTTCGGATTCTCGCGGAACGCGCCGAGCAGTGCACCGGCAGTCGCCTGCGCAGGCACCGGCCCTTTCCGTGCGCGAGCCGCGAGCTGCTTCTGCCTGAGCTCCGCCTTCGCCGCCAGCTCTCGCAGCGGCGTCCCGGAAACCTGGAGGCCGGCCAGCGGATGCGATTCCTTTGGCGCGACGCCCGGTGGTGCAAAACCTGCCGGATGCGCCGCTCCGAGCGCATGGAGACCGCCGGAAAGGATCGCCGTCGTTCCCAATGCGCCGCGGATCGGCTGCGGTTTGAGCGACAACGCTCCGAGGCCCGAGTCGCTCCGTTTCTTCAACTCGCTGGAGAGCTGCGCCTGCGCGATGCGGTGAAGCTGCGCCCTGCGGTCCTCGATGTGCTTGCGGATCTCCGCGCTGTGCCCACCGCCTCCGGCGCGGGCGGCCACCGAGTTCATCCGCTGGATGATGGAGCCGACCGCGTGCGCCCCTTCGAGCACCTCGTGCCGCGCCGCTCCGCGCAAGCGCGAGAGGATCGCGTCCATCCGCGCCAGGTTCGCCCGGAGCTCGCCGGTCGTGCTGTCGGTGAGCGTCCGGTGTGGCGCGGTGGCGAGATGCGAGAGAGTCTTTTCCACGCGCGCCGCGACCACGTCGCGCTGCTGATGGTTGCGCTCGAGCAGCCGAGGCAGATCTCCCTTGCCGTACCGCGCCGCGCGGTGCCCGGCGGGTTGGGGCTTTCGCAGGTCAGGCTTGCCCGGCGGCAGCGGAGGGATCGGCTTCGAAGGAAGATTGCGAACGACCGGCGTGGACGCCGGCAGCCGCACGATCACCGGCGCCAGCCGTCCGTGCGTCAGCCGGCGCAAGTCGGGCATCGGAGGCTTCTTCACTTCGTATTGCTGCGGGGGTGCTGCCGCGGCCTTCTGCTGTTCGGCCGCCTCGCAATCGCGTTGTGCGGTGAGCCACGCTCGGCGCAGGCGTTCGTACTTCTCGCGCGCGCGATCGTGCTCCTTCTGCAGCTCCAGGACCTCGCGATGCTGCTGCTGCAGGAGTCCTTCGTGCCGCTGCGCTTCCGAGAGCATCGCGGTGGTCTGATCGATGGCCGGCTTGCGGAGCTCGAGGAGCCGGACCAGGGGATCGCGCCGCCGTCCGGAAAGCTGCGCCAATTCATGGCCGAGCGAAGTCCAGGCGTCGACGCAGAAATCGAGATCGTAGTCCAGGTCGAACCGCTTGCTGCGCTGCTCGAGGCCGCCGAGGCGCTCGCGAATGCGATCGATCTGCTCCTTCGGTGTCCCGTCCTGCTGCAGCTCGGGCCGTGCCCGCTCGACGGCCTCCTCCAGCGACTCCGCCGCGTCAGACCAATGATGCAGGGCCGGCCAGAGGCTGTCGTCCTTGCGCGCCTGGTCGACGCGCTCGTCGAGTTGCGCGGCCTCGACCGATGCCTTCAGCATCAGGCGGCGGAGATGCTCCACCTCGAACCGGCTGGGCGCGCTCGGCAAGTCCCTCTCCCCCGATACTGCTCAGGCCGCAGGCACATGTAGTTTACCGGAAGGAAAGGTAGTCGTTCAACGCATCACCGAATTCCCCCGGAGAAACGCGAGGATCTGCGCGCGCTCGTCGGGGTTCAGGTGCGTTTTCTTTTCGGTCTGCATCTTGTCGAGGACCGCCGGCCAGTCCTTTCGCTCGCCGGGCTCGTACGCCCGGTGGCATGAGGTGCACTTCGCCCGGTACGTCCGCTCCTCTTCCGAGAGCGGCCGCGATGGCGCCGAGCTGCAGGCCGCCGCCATCGACAGCACCAGGCCGGCGCGGACCTTCACAAGTTGATCCCGAGCACCGAGCGCACGAAAGTCGCTCCGGCGCTCTCGCCGAGGCCGAACCCCGCCCCGATCTGCAACCAGAGCTTGCTGGAGGCGAACGACACCGAGGGCCCCGCAAAATAGCTCCCTTCGGTGACGCCGCCTGCGGTCTCCTGGATGGTCCAGAACTCGGCGCCGAGCCGAAGCTGGGGAAGGACCTCGTACCGGGCGCCGGCGTCGATTTCCCAGAGATGTCCCTCTCCGGCGTGGAAGAGCTTCTGCTCGGCCACCAGATTTGCGACCAGCGCGAAGCGGCCGAAGTCCTTCTCCAGGATCAGCTTCTCCTCGGTTTCGAACGGCTCGGTGAAGTTCGCCGGCCGTTCCACTTCGAAGTAGAGCTCGACGTCCACCGGCAGGACGTTCTTCTCGAACAGGCGGTAGCGCGTCTCCAGCCGCCAGGAATCGAAGCGGAACGAGTCGCCCGGCTCCTGCGCGAAGACGTGGTAGAGGGCCAGGTCCCAGTGGTCCGTCAGCCCGTACTCCAGCTCGATGCGGTGGACGGTGGCGGCCTGGTCGAATCCGCCGCCCTTCGGCGCCTCGATCTCGTTCCAGATCTCCAGCTCGAGGTTGCCCTGGGGCTGTGTCATGTACTCGTAGGCGCGGATCATCGTGCGCCGGTCGGCCCGTGCGGCGGGGGCGAGGAACGCGCAGGCCAGAAGCACGTTGAGACCGATTGTGATTCTCATTCTCAGTCGCACCACAGGGGCCATTTCGTTCTCGTTCGACTGCGGGTTGGACTATCGCTGGCGGTTGCGGACGTCCGACTGCCGCTGCTGGCAGGCGGCGCACAGCCCGTACAGCTCGAGCTTGTGGTGCGTGACCGTGAAGCCGTGCTCGCCGGCCACCCTGTCTTGAAGTTCCTCGATGCGCTCGTTCTCGAACTCGGCGATGTTGCCGCAGGAGGTGCAGATCAGATGGTCGTGGTGGTGCCGGTCCAGCGCCGCCTCGTAGCGGGTCTGGCCGCCCTCGAAGTGGCGGGCGGAGGCCAGGCCGGCGTCGGTGAGGATCTTCATCGTCCGGTAGACGGTAGCGGCGCCGATGCTGGGATCGCGCTGCTTGGCCTTCTCCACCAGCTCGTCCACCGAAAGGTGGCCGGTCTGGGAGAAGAAGGTGTCGACGATCAGGTCGCGCTGCCGGGTGGCCTTCAGCCCGCGCGACGCGATCCAGCTCGCGAGCCGCTCGCGGGCAGTTGAGGTCAGGGCTGTCTTTCGCTCGCTGCGCTTCATATTGAAATTGATTCTCACTCTCGAAAACTCTAGTGCCGGCGCTTCCGGGCGTCAAGGCAAGCGGCATTTCAGCGCAGCCAGCCCCGCTTCCGACCCTCTTCCCTCCAGGCGTCGGGATCCCTCCCCTCGTCGTGCCCGGCGAGCCGCACCAGCGCCGCGTGCGCCCGCTCGCGGACCGCGGGGTCGGCGTCGTCCAGCCGGTCGATCATCTCCGCCGCATATCGCGCGCCGTCGCGGCGGTATCCGGCCACCTCGACGGCCAGCGCGCGCACGCGCGGATCGGGGGACGCCATCAAGGCCGGCACCTCGTCTACCGGCGCCGAGGGCGGCCTGATCTTCTGCCGCGTCGACGGCAAGAGCAGCACCCAGATCAGCGCGCCCAGGCCCACCTGGAAGAGGCCCGTCGCCGCCGGGTACTTCTTCGCCCGCATCAGCGCGAACCGGTAGAACGTGAAGATGGCGAGGAAGATGCCGAAGATCGTGGGGGCGACGCTCCGCGTCCAGTACGGCAGCGTCCGGCCCGCCACGGGACCGCCGGACCAGAAGGTGAACAGCGCGGAGAGCGCCAGCAGCGCGTAGAGCGCCGGCCGCAGCACCTGCACGAACGCCAGACCTGCCCGGACGCGCAGGCGGCGAGGATCGGCGGCGCTCTCGCCCACGCCGGGTCGTTTACCCCGAGGCGGAGCCGGCGTCCAGAATGACCGCGATGCGGTTGAGCCCCTTGTTGGCCTGCTCGTAGCGGCCGTCGGAGAACGCGGAAGTCACGTCCTTGAGCAGCTTCTCGATCTCGCCGCGCTGGATGTCGGACAGCTTCGCGGTGCCGCGCGCGCCCTGCAGGCGGGTGATCTTCGCCTCCACGAATCGCTGATCGACGCGCAGCCTCGCCACCGCCTTCACCAGGTCGTTCAGCAGGTCCATGGCGCGGGCGAAGTCGCGCTGCCGGCGCGCCGCGAAGATCTCCGCGTTGAGCGGCTGATCTTCGGCCGGCAGGTCGCTGACGAGGATGCCGCGGGCGTCGAGCTCGCCGAGCAGCCTCTTGTGCTTCTCCTCGACCATGGCGGCCTTGGGGACCGCCCTGCGGTCGCGATACTCGGGCGGCGGACCCTGGCGCTCGAACGCGGCCACCGCCTTCTCCCGCAGCGCCACGTCCTTGAAGCGCTGCGCGAGGTCCCGCTCGTGCGAAGCGAGCTGGGCTTCGCGCTCAGCGACCTTGGCTTCCCGCGAGGCCACCGCAGCGCCGCGGACGTCGAGCGCGGACTGGGCGGCGCGCTGCAGGTCGGCATCCACGGCCCGCTTTTTCGCCTCCACCTCGATCTTCTGCGCCTGCAGGGCGGTGACGCGGACGCCGAGCTGGCCTTCCAGGGCCTGCGACTGGCGCAGCTCCTCTTCCAGCCTGCGGCGCTGTTCCGCGTCCGCCGCCGCCTTCAGCCCCTTGGCCAGGTCGGCGATGCGCTGGTCGAGCTGAGACTTGTCTTTCTGCAGCGCCTCTTCGCGCTCGCGGACGGACTTCTCCAGCTGCTCCACCTCTTTGCGGTCGGCCTGGACGATGATGGTGAGCTCGTCCGGAGCGCCGGCCTTGTCGTCGTCGCAGGCGGCGAGCGCCACCAGGAGGACCGCCGCGAGCAGCCGTTTCACGCGGCCTCCGTGGCGACGACCTTGGTCCGGCGGATCTCCCACAGTGGGACCGGCTTGGACTTCCCCTTCAGCTTGACCGGATCCCGCGGTGCGGCGTCCACTTCCAGCGCGACCTTGTCGTAGACGGGCTGCGAGACCAGCACCTCTCCCGCCCGCGCCTGCGATTCGAGCCGCTGCGCCAGGTTCACGGCGTCGCCGATGACCGTGTACTCGAGCCGCTTGGCGGCGCCGAGGTTGCCCGCCACCGCCTCGCCGGCGTTGATCCCGATCCCGAACCCGACGGTGGTCAGGCCGCGCTTCGTCCGCTCCGCGGAAAGCTTCTTCGCCCGCGCCTGGATCTCCAGCGCGCAGAGCACCGCGGAGCGCTCGCCCTGGACCGCGTGCTTGGGGGCTCCCCAGATGCACATCGCGGCGTCGCCGATGAACTTGTTGACCGTCCCCCCATGGGCAGCCACCCGATCGACCACCACGTCGAAATACTCGTTGAGCAGCGCCACCACCTCGGTGGGCGTCAGCTTCTCGGAGATGGTGGTGAAGCCGCGGACGTCGAGGAAGAGGACCGCCACGTGGCGCACTTCGCCGCGCAGCGAGAGATCGTCGGTCTCGGAGAGGATGCGCTCGGCGACGTCGCCCGAAACGTAACGCCCGAGGGTGCCGCGCAGGCGCTCGCGCTCCTTCAGCCCGAGCGTCATCTCGTCGAAGGAGCGGGCCAGGTCCCCGATCTCGTCGTTGGTACGCGTGCTGGGGGCGGCGGTGATCTCGAAATCGCCTTCGCGGACGCGGCCCATCGCCGCGGAAAGATCGGTGAGCGGCTGGGCGATCCGGCGGGCGATGGAGAGGGCGCTCATGACCGCGAAGAAGAGCGTTCCGGCGAGCACGAAGGCGTCACGGATCAACGAACGCCGGAGCTCCGAGTCGATGGCCATGGTGGAGAGGCCCAGCTCGAGGCGGCCGATGGTGGAGTGACCGGGGCCGCTGTCCGCCGTCAGCTTGATGGGCAGGCGCCGGATGCCGGACTGCCGTCTGCCCACCGCCAGGTATTCGAGCGCGTGGGCGCGGTCGCGCAGGTACAGCTGTGCCAGCTGCTCGGAGGCCTTGCGCAAGAGCGGCACGTTCGCCAACGAGGCCGCGGAATCGAGGTTGCCCCGGTCGTCCCAGAGGAGCGCATAGACGATCTCCACGCCTTGGACCCGGCTGGAGTTTTCGACGAGGGCGTGGACGCGCGTGGGGTCGAAATGGGCGCCGTCCGCGCGCAGGTCGATCCCCAGCGGCAGCGCCGTCTTCACCAGCTGCGACGCGAGCCGCTCCTGCGCCTTCAGCTTTGCCCGCCAGGGCAGGATGACCGTGAACAGCGCCACCAGCACCGTCGCCAGCAGGATCAGCCCCCCTGCGAAACCGGCGATCTTCAGGCGAAGCGGAAAACGGCGCATCGGCATCGGGGGTCCAAGTTTCGGCCCCCGCGGCGGGTCGTGGCAAGTATTCGGGTTGACTTGTCAGGGGCTTTTCGTAGGTTGCGCCGCCCGATGCCGCGCCTGAACGAACGTGCTCGACACCTACTCGGGCTGTTCGCCTACCACCGAGACGCACCCCTCGTGGCACGGGCCCTCCGGGTTCCGCTCGAGACGCTGGACGCCGAGCTGACCTCCCTGGGTATCCGCGCCAAGGCCTACCGCCTCTCGCGCGGTACGGACGCGCAGATGCCGCGAGCCGCCGCAGTGGAGGCACCAAGCGGACCCCCCGTCCGGCGCCGGTCCCGGGAGGCGGCAGCGCCGCCGCCGGCGCCCTCGCCCGAGCCGAAACCCGTGGAGGGCGAGGCAGCCATGCTTCGTGCGCTGCTCGCCGAGGTTGGCCCGCGCCGCGCCGCGCTCGCCGAGCGCCTGGGCACCTCCGGCGGCGCGCTCCTCGCCCGCTTCCGGGCTGCCGGCCTCGAGCGCGAGCTGGCGCTGCGCGAGCGCGACCTGATCCGCGCGCTCTGGTCCAAGCATCGGGTGTCGGAAACGAAGGTGGCCGCCGAGCTGAACATCGCGCCGCAGGAGTTGCGGGAGCTCCTGGTCGAGCGAGGCCTGTCCCGCGAGTTGGAGGCGCAGCGCGACCGGCTGCGGCGCGAAGCGCTGCGCCGCCGCTGGCCTCGCGACCGGATCGAGCAGGTCCTCGACCGGCGCGACGAGCTGCGCGCGCTGGGGATCCTGGAAGCCCTCGACCGGGAGGTGTCGGTGCGCGCCGGCGTGATCTGGAACAGCCTGCGCGGCAAGCGCGATGCCCTGGATCTATTCGCGAAGAAGCTGCATCTCACCCGGGCCGAAGCAGTCCGGCTGCAGAAGCTGCTGCACCTGAGTTAGGATCGCACCGTGCCCATCTACGAATTCGTCTGCGAGAGCTGCGGCCGGATCGTCGAACGCCTGCAGAAGGTGACCGATCCGCCGCCAGACGCGTGTCCCGAATGCGGCGGGAAGATGGCGAAGATCATGAGCCGCAACTCGTTTCAGCTCAAGGGCGGCGGCTGGTACAAGGACCTCTACAGCTCGGGCAGCAAGTCCGACGGCGGCGGCACCAGCAAGCCCGCGAGCGACGCTCCCGCTGCCGCCACTCCGTCGCCCTCCACGGGCGGCTCCCCGCCGAGCCACGCCCCGAACAAGGGCACCAAGACCTGATCAGCTCAGCATCGCGGTTTCGCCGACTTGGGACTCGGCGCGCAACAGCGAGGAGAGACGCATCGCGCGGTCCACGGCCAGTCCTTTGCGGTCGTGCTTGAGGAACGCGTAGACGTCGATACCGCGACGCGCCAGCCCGCCGAGCCGCTCCGCCCACTCGTCGAGCGCCTCGGGGCCGTCGTCGTCGCGGCGGATGCGCACGTAGGTGAAGCCGGCGGTGAGCTCGATGCGCGGCGCGCCCTCCCCTTCGTCGTTGAGCACCAGCGCGACATCGTGTTTCGAAAGCAGGCGCAGCGTGGCGTCGTCGCGCCACGACGGATGCCGGAAGTCGAAGGCGACGCGCAGTCCTTCGGGGAGCGCCTCGAGGAACGACGCCAGCGCTCTCAGGTCGGCGCGGCGCGATCCCGGGATCTGGATCAGCACCGGGCCGAGTGAATCCCCGAGGCGGACGGCGACGTCCATGAAGGCCGCCATGGCCCGCACCGCACCCTTGCCGGACGCGAGCTCACTCGCGACGCGGCCTGGCGCCTTGACCGCGAACTGGAACGAAGGCGGCACCGACGCCGCCCACGACTCCGCCAGCTGCGGTGGCAGCGAGGCGATCTCCACGCCCGAGAGCCGCTCGGCGTAGAGCGGCAGGAACTGCTGCGGGCTTGCCTCCGGCGGATAGACGTGTCCGGACCATTCCCGGTATGCGAACCCGATCGTCCCCACCCGCGCTTCCGCCAGCATGGCCGCAAGATAGGCACGCGTTGGAGGGCGCGCTCCGGCTGGGCGGGCAGGCGCCTGGCCGGTTAAGCCGTGCCCCTTGGAGGCGGCGCGCTCTCCGGCGCGGGTGCGGGCGCGCGAGGAAGAGGCGGCAACGGCGGGTTTTTCTTCACGTGCGCCGGCTTGCGGGGCAGCGGCTTCCCGCCGTTGGCCTTGATGGCGGCCTTGTGCCGCTTCTGCTGCTGCCTCCACTTCTTCCGCCGCTGCATGATAGTGCGGATGTGCTTGCTCTTCGAACGCGCCATTTCGTCTCCACTCCGAGGGGGAACGGGGGGCGGACATATCTCATCCCGTGCACAGCCTCAAGCAGGAGACGCAAGCCGGTGCGGCAGCGGCCATCAGGATCCAGTGCCGGGTTCCTTCGGAAGCGGCACGGTCATCATCCCTTCGGCGCCGCGGGCGGCGCTGGGCGGCGCCTCGGATACACGCGGCGCTTCCGGCGGCAGTGCGGGAGGCTTGGCCGGCGGCGGGGACGAGGGCCGCGGGCGCGCCTTCAGTGCCGAGCGCTGGACGATCTCCTTCACTTCGTCGAGCGGCAGCGCTGGAGCGAAGTTTCCGTTCACGCCCTCCATCTCGCGCGCCATGCAGAGCGAGTTGAGGATGGCCTCTTCCGTCGCCTCGATCGCCGCCTCGTAGAGGGGGTTCAGCCGCTGATCGAGCAGGATCTTCATGTGGTAGATCATCTTCTGCGTCGTGCGCGGGATCTTGTTCGCGGTGGAGAACGCGAGGATGATCTCGCCCGATCCGTGCGCGGCGATGCTGCCGGCGCGGCCAATCCCCAGGGCCACGTGCTTGGAGACGCGCCCCAGCTGGTGGCTGGAGAGAGGCGCGTCGGTCGCGGCCACGGCGATGATGCTCCCGTAGCTGATGGCGCGCTTGTGGAAGTGCCGGTACTTCGGCTCGAGCAGCGGCCCGACCGGCAATCCGGCGACGCGCAGGTCCTGCATGTGGCCGAAGTTGTTCATCACCAGCACGCCGAAGGTGTAGCTGCCGAACGCGGGCGGAAGCTTGCGCGAGGAGGTCCCGATCCCGGCCTTGAAGTCGCAGGAAATCATCCCGGTACCGCCACCCACGGATCCCTCGGCCACGGGCCCGCTGGTGGCCGTCTCCAGCGCTTCCCGGACGTTCTCCGCCTTCACGTGCCGTCCGGCGACGTCGTTGAGCCAGGAGTCGTCGCATTCGCCGACCAGGGGAATGAGGACGTCGTGCTCGTCCCCGATTCCGGGGAACTGCTCCACCATCCACTGCACCGCCGCGTCGCTGACCGCGCCGACGCTGAGCGTGTTGGTGAGGAAGATCGGGGTCTCCACGATCCCCCACTCCATCAGTTGCGTGAGCCCCGAGACCTCGCCCGCGCCGTTGAGGACGAACCCTCCTCCGGTGACGCGCTGCTCGAAGATGTTTTTCTGGTTCGGCAGGATGGCGGTGACGCCCGTGCGCACGGGTCCGCGGCCGCGGCGCAGCGGTCCCGCGCCGCGGATGATGGTGGAGTGCCCCACCAGGACGCCTTCCACGTCGGTGATGGCGTTCCATTTGCCGGGCCTGAAACGCCCGAGCGGGATGCCGAGATCCCGCGCGCGGTAACGCGGCTCCACGCCCGTGCTCTATCCCGACTCGTGCTGGAATGCCATCGGCGCAGCGCGTCAACGTAAAAGAAAGCGATTGAACGCAAGTCGAATCTCGATTCGAATGCGCATGTGCCTGTAATCCGCCTGCTCGTCCCCTTCCTGCTCGCCGCTGCTGCCTGCACTCCAACGCTGATGCACGCCGCCTATGTGGGCGACAACATCCGCGTACGGGAACTGCTCGACCATGGAGAGAACGTCAACCAGGCCGATCGCGGCTGGACGCCTCTCCTCGTCGCGCTCGGCCAGGAACACGTCGAGACGGCTCGCCTGCTCATCGAAAGGGGGGCGGATGTGCAGGCGCGCACGCCCACCGGGCAAACGACGCTCGCTCTCGCCGCCTATCGAGGGCACATGATGCTATGCCGGATGCTGGTCGAGCGCGGTGTCCCTCTCGATGCGGCGGACACTGCTCTGAACGTGACGGCGCTGCACGCTGCGAGCGCAATGGATCGGGAAGCGGTAGTCCGGTACCTCCTCGATCAGAAGGCGGCCATCGACTTGCCGGACGCGATCGGCAGGACTCCGCTGATGGAGGCGTCTTTCTATGGAAATACCGCGATCGCGCGCCTGCTCCTCGAGCACGGAGCGAACGTGAACGTCCAGGACCAGAATGGCGGGACGCCTCTCATCATGGCCGCCGTCAACAACCACACGGAGACGGTGGAGACTTTGCTCGACGCCGGCGCGCAGGTCGATCGTCCCGACGTGCACGGCTTCACGCCCCTTCTCGTTTCGGCGACAAAGGGTTATTTGCAGCCCGCACAGCTGCTGGCACGTCGGGGAGCGGATCTCCACCGCCACGGCGACAAGGGCGAGACCGCACTTTCTCTCGCGCAACGCTCCAACAACGCCGCTTTCGTTGCTTGGCTGCGCGAAGCTGGTTTGACTGAATAGGCCTGATTACGTCCCGGATGTCGGCACCGCGATGACTCGCGACTCGTCCGGGCTCGCCAGCGGAGGGGCCGAGTGCGTCCCGTTGACGCCGTTCGGCGCCTTGCCGGCCTCCGGCGTACGGGTCTCGGTCCTGCGCTCCCGTTCGCGCTCCTTGTAGCGGCGGATGGCGCCGGAGAGGATGTCGGCGATCAGCGCGTTGTATTCCATGCCCGCCGCCTTGGCGATCAGCACCAGGTCGCTCCACCCCGGAGTCAGCCCCGGCAGCGGGTTGCACTCGAGGAAGTAGACCTTTCCCTGCTCGTCCATGCGGAAGTCGACGCGGGCGACGTCACGGCAGCCCAGGGCGATGAAGCACTCGCGGGCCGCGCGTTCCAGGGCCTTGAGCTGACCGGGCTCGAGCTTCGCCGGGACGTCGTAGCGGATCTTCGAGGACGAGTCTTGCTTGAACTCGAACGAGTACACCGGGCGGATCTCGCTCTCGTCGAGGAAGACCACCTCCATCGGAGGCAGCACCTTGGGACGGCGCTCGCCCAGCATTCCGACGGTGAACTCGCGGCCGCCGATGTAGTCCTCGACCAGCGCAGGCTGGTCGTACTTGACGATCATCTTGTGCGCCGCCTCGCGCAACTCGCCCTCATTCTCCACCACGCTCGTCGCGTGGACGCCCTTGGAGCTGCCCTCGGCGATGGGCTTCACGATCAGCGGAAACCGGAGGTCTTTGGGCAGGCGCTCCTTGCCGGTGTTCATGGTGAAGAAGTTCGGGGTGAGGATCCCGTGCTGGCGGACGATCTTCTTCGCCAGCGCCTTGTCGAGCGCGATGTTCAGCGCCGCCGGGTCCGATCCGCTGTAGGGGATGTCGAGCAGCTCGAGCAGCGCCGGCACCTGCGACTCGCGGTTTCGCCCCTTGATCCCTTCCGCCATGTTGAAGACCAGGTCGGGCTTGGCGGTCTCGATCAGGGAGGGGAGATCCGCGGTCGCCTCCAGGTCGATCACCTCGTGCCCCGAGGCCGCGATCGCCTCGCGGACCGCCTGGATGGTGGCGGGGGCGTCGTACTCGGCCTCCTCGTCGCGGGTGCCGTCGAGTGCCGGCTTCACGCGCTTGACGTTGTAGGTGAAACCGACGCGGAGCGGTCCCCGGCGCGGCGGCCGGCTGCCCGAGCGGCGCGGATCCTTGAGACCCCATCGGGCGACGGCGCTCTCCACTACTTTGCCGAGCACCGCATCGGTATGCAGCCCCTCGAGCGCGGCGGCGGCGTAGATCCCCGCGCCGGGCTCCAGCGAAGGGAGCGCGTTGATCTCGATGAAGTACACCTGCCCGTCCTCGGCGACGCGGAAGTCGATGCGGCCGAGATCGCGCACGCCCAGCGCCTTGTACGCCCGCCGCGCCATGTCCTGGGCGCGCTCGAGGACCCAGGGAGGAAACTCCGCCGGGCAGCGCACGTCGACGGCGTCGAAGTGCACCGACTTGAGGTCGTAGTCGTAGATCCGGTACCGCCGCTTGGACAATTCCGACTCGGCGATCACGTACTCGACCGGGGAGAGAACGCCCGCGCGGTCGGGACCGCACTTCTCCAGGAAGGCGACGGTCAGGTCGCGGCCGGGGATGAACTCCTCGATCAGCACGCCGGCGGGAAACCGGGCCAGCTGCTTCTCGGCGAGCGCGCGGAGCCGCTGGCGATCCTCCACCACCGACTCCTGCGTGATGCCCTTGGAGCTGCCTTCGAAGTTGGGCTTCACGATCACCGGAAAGCGCCAACCTTCCAGCTTCAGGTCGGAGATCTCCTCGACGAACTGTCCCTTTGGCGAGACCACGCCGTGCTCGCGCAGCACCAGCTTGGTGAGTGCCTTGTCCAGCGTGACGGCCAGCACCCAGGCATCCGATCCCGTATAGGGAAATCCCAGCTCGTCGAACAGCGCCGGATAGAACGCCTCGCGGAAGCGGCCTCTCCGCCCTTCGGCGGTGTTGAACACCAGGTCCGGCGCGTATGCCTCGAGCCGCGCCGCGGTGCGGCTGGCAGGTCCGCTCACCTCGATGCGGTCGACGCGGTGTCCAAGGCGCTCCAGTGCGATGGAGAGGGCGTCGATGGTCTCGCGGGTGTCGAACTCCGCCTCGTCTTCGGAATCGGTGAGGCGAAGGTTGTGCGTCAGGGCGATGCGCATGCCGTGGAATCCTTCTGCCGGGCTGCCCGGGAGGCGAGTGGAGCGGGAGCAGCTGAGGCTTTGGCGAGAGGGCGCGCTTCGAGGCCGAGAGCAAGGCGGGCGTCGATCACCTGGGTGCCGGCGATGAAGTCGCCGAGGCGGCGCTGTCCAAGGTCGCGGCTCAGCGGGCGCAGGGCGATGCCGGCCTCGAGCACGACGATGCAGGCGAGCGCGGCGCCGGAGAGCTGCGGGGGAGCGCCGGCGAGCATCGGCGCCGCCGCCAGCATGAACACGCCGTTGCGCAGGACGGACTCGCGCACTCCGGCCGGCCGCCGCGTGGCGAGGACGACGACTCGCAGCCCCGCGAGGCGCTTTCCCAGCGACCGACCAGGACCGAACAGCGAGTCGGCGAAGAGCAGCAGTCCCGCACAGAGCAGAGCGGTGGCCAGCGGATGCCCACGCGCGACGAGCAGGAGCGGCGCGAGCGCGACCAACAGGTCGATCGCCCGGGCGAAGACGCGGCGCCGGAAGTCCGCCGGCGGATACGACGGGCGCTGACCCGGAGGCTCAGCCGGGTCCATCAATCCTGCAGCCATCGCGCCGCTTCGGCGGCGGAGTACGTGAGGATGATGTCCGCCCCGGCGCGCTTGATGCCCGTCAGGATCTCGAGGCAGACGCGCTTCTCGTCGATCCAGCCGGCTTGCGCCGCGGCCTTCAGCATCGAGTATTCGCCGGAGACGTTGTAAGCGGCGATGGGAAGGTTGGTGGTGCGCTTCACCTCGGCGATCACGTCGAGGTATGCCAGGGCCGGCTTCACCATCACGATGTCTGCCCCTTCGGCGACGTCCAGGAGCGCCTCGCGGCGCGCCTCGCGGACGTTGGCGGGATCCATCTGGTATCCGCGGCGATCGCCCTCCTTTGGAGCGCTCTGGGCGGCCTCGCGGAAGGGGCCATAGAAGCCGCTGGCGTACTTCACCGCGTAGCTCATGATCGGCGTCTCGCTGAGCCCGTTCTCGTCGAGAGCTTTGCGGATGGCGGCGACCCGCCCGTCCATCATGTCGCTCGGCGCGACGACGTCGGCGCCGGCCTGCGCATAAGCCACCGCGGCGCGGGCCAGCAGCGGCAGCGTCCGGTCGTTGGCCACGGCGACGTGTCCGCGCGCGTCCCGCTCGAGCGGACCGCAGTGTCCGTGGTCGGTGTACTCGCACATGCAGACGTCGGCCACGAGGACCATGTCTGGGAGCGCGCTCTTCAGCGCCTTGAAGCCCGTGCAGACCGGGCCGTTGGGATCCCACGCGCTGGATCCTTCGGCGTCCTTCCGATCCGGAATGCCAAAGAGGATGAGAGAGCGGACGCCGGCGTTGTAGGCGCCCCGCGCCTCCTCCACCACATTGTCGACGGAGAGCTGCGCGACCCCGGGCATCGAGGCGATGGGCTTTCGCACGCCGCGCCCCGAGACCGCGAACAGCGGCAGCATGAAGTCGCTGGGGACGAGGCGCGTCTCGCGCACGAGATTGCGCAAGGTCTCGGTCCGGCGAAGGCGGCGGGGTCGGTCGGCGGGAAAGGCCATGGCAGTCGCACCGTAACCTTCGCGGGGGTCCCGTTCAAGGCTTCCAGCGCACCCCGAACGTGATCGCGTGCTCCCGGGCTTCGAGGAGGAGCGCCTGGTCCGCCGCCCGCGACGGGTCCAGCACGCTGGAGCCGGAAAAACTCGCGTGCCATCGGGTGAAGTCGTAGCCGACGTCCACGGCCGTCCGAGGGCTGACGTCGACGGAGACTTGGAGGCGGAGGCGGATCTCGCTCGCGTCGGAGAGGTCGCCGAGGTTGCGCTGTGCCGCGTAGGGAAAGGGAGCCAGCGCGCCCTCGAAATAGCCGGAGACCGTGAGCAGCGGGGCCAGGCGGTACTCGAGCTCGATGTTGGAGGAAATGCCGAAGATGCCCACCCGCGGCGCCCCGCTCTGGGCCTGCGTCCCCCATTGATACCGGGTGATGGGGCCGGCGCTCGCCGTGATGATGAATCCCGGCGAGATGCGCGTCGCCGTCCCGCCCAGGAGCCGGACGGTGAAGTCGACGCCGTTCGACCCGAGCCGGCTCCCCTGCGTGTCGCTCTCGAACTGGCCGCCCTCGATCTCCGCGCGCGCCATCAACTGCTCGTCGAACAGGGTCGTCGTCCAGCGGGCAAGGCCGCGCAAGAGCTGCACCTTGTCGGAGCCGAATTCCGAGCCGGCGCCGCTGTCGACGCGCACCGAGAGCAGCGTGGGCTTCCAGGCGACGAGGAACCCCACCGGGATTGGAGTGGGGACGACGATGGGGATCTCCCTGGGCTCTTCGGGATCGGCGACTGCAGGCGCTGCGGCGGCGAGGCAGAGGGCGAGAGCGAGGGAGCGCACGGCGGGACGATATCAGCGGTAGGTGCCGGCGTCGCGGATGGCTTCCAGCACCGTGCGAGGGACGAGCTGCGAGGCGTCTCCGCCGGACTTCAGCAGCGCACGCACCTGGGTGGAGGAGATCTCGGGGATGGCCACACCCCCCTCGCCGTAGCCGCCGCGGCGGACGGTGATGAGGCGCGCCAGTTGCTCGACGCGTTCGAAGCGCTTCCACTGGGGCTTCTCCGCGTCGAGGTCGGTGCCGAGCATCAACGCCCAGCGCGTCTGCGGGTGCTTGCGGTGGAGCCACTCGAGCAGGTCGACGGTGCGCCCTTGACCGGACTCCTGCTCGGCGCGCGAGACGCGGGTGCGGGGAAGCTGCGCGGCGAGGTGCTCGCAGAGTTCGATCCGGTGGTCGTACGAGCCCACCAAAGGCTTCGCGAACGGGTGGTGTTCCACCGGGACCAGCCAGAGCTCGTCGATGGGCTCTGTCGCGAGGACGTACGAGGCGGCCAGCAGGTGCCCGACATGCGGCGGATCGAAGCTGCCGCCGAAGAGGGCGATCTCAGGCATAGAGGAGAAACCTCAGCCGATCCCGCGCGAAGGCGTCGCGCTCCGCGTCCCAGAGAGCGCAGAGCTGCGCCGTCGATGCGCCCTGGTCGGCCCTGGTCCGGAACGCGGCGCTGCCGGTGAGCAGATCGATGGCCGGTTTGTCGTCGACGAACTCGTACTTCTCCGTACGCCAGCGGAACTTCGCCGGATTCTGGGCGCGGGCGTGGCCGATGGCGGCAACGCCGAGACGGACGGAGTCGAAGCCGCGCGGATACTCGACGTGGATCTGCACGCCGTGGCAGCGCTGCCCCCTGTGCTTGTCCCACGTGGGGGTGAACGAACAGGGCCGAAAGCGGAGACCTTCGAGGGGCTCGCGGGCGAGATCGTCGGCGAGCCGCTGGGGATCGAGCCAGGGGGCACCGAAGAGCTCGAACGGCCGGGTGGTGCCGCGGCCTTCCGAGAGATTGGTACCCTCGAGCAGGCACATGCCCGGGTAGACCAGCGCGGTCTCCGGCGTCGGCATGTTCGGGGACGGCATCACCCAGGGTAGTCGCGTCTCGGCGAAATGGAGGTCTCGACGCCAGCCCTGCAGCCGGATGACGCGCAGGTCGCAGCCGATTCCCTCGTTGACCAGCCGCGCGTATTCGCCGGAGGTCAGGCCGTGGCGGGCGCACACCGGCCAAAGGCCGACGAACGATTCGAATCCGGGGTGGACGACGCCTCCCTCGACGGCCAGTCCGCCGATGGGATTGGGTCGGTCGAGGACGAGAAAGCGCAGCTTGTGCTTCGCGGCGGCCTTCATCGCGAGCCCCATGGTCGCCAGGTACGTGTAGTAGCGGCTGCCCACGTCCTGCACGTCGAAGACCAGCGCGTCGAGGCCGCCCAGGTGCTCGTCCTTCGGCGTCAGCGAGGCGAAGTCCTTGCCGTAGAGAGAGTGCTCGGGGACGCCGGTGCGCGGATCGCGGGCGTCGGCCACCTCCTCGAGGTACTGCAGGTCCCCGCGCACCCCGTGCTCGGGGCCGAAGAGCGCGGCGAGGACCTTGCGTTCGTGCAGCACGTCGGCGAGGTGGCGGAGGTCCGGCGTGACGCTGGTTGGATTGAGGATGGCGCCGACGCGCAGCCCCTTCACCGCCGCGAGCAGCTCCGGAATCGCGATCATCAGTAGGCGTTCCGGGAGAGGAAGCCGAACGCCAGCGTGCGCGCGAGGATCTTCAGGTCGAGCAGCAGCGACCAGTGCTCGATGTAGTAGAGGTCGTACTCGACGCGCTTCTCGATGCTGGTGTTCCCGCGCAGGCCATGGATCTGCGCCCACCCGGTCATCCCGCTCTTCACCATGTGCCGCAGCTGGTAGCGGGGGATGTGGCGGCGGAACTGATCGATGAACACCGGGCGCTCGGGGCGGGGTCCGACGAGGCTCATGTCGCCGCAGAGGACGTTCCAGAGCTGCGGAAGCTCGTCGATGGAGGCGCGGCGGAGCCAGGCGCCGAGCTGCGTGACGCGGGGGTCGCCGCTCTGCGCGAAGCGCGGGCCCAAGGTTTCGGCGTCGTTGCGCATGGTGCGGAACTTCAGCATCCGGAAGGGCTTGCCGTCGAGGCCGACGCGCTCCTGCGAGTACAGGACCGACCCGGGGCTGGTCGCCTTGATGAGGGTGGCGACGGCAAGGAGGAGCGGCGAGAGCAGAAGCAGGAAAAGGCTGGAGAAGATGAGATCGAACGTCCGTTTGGCGATGGCGTTGATCCCCAGCACCCCGGTGGACTGGAGATTGACGATGGGCAGGCCGCCGAACTCCTCGAGGCCGCCGAAGAGCGTCGCGTACTGGTACACGTCGGGGACGAGCTTCACGTCCACCGTGGTGTCCGCGCAGATCTCCATGATGCGCGGCAGGTGGTGCATTGACCTCGAAGGGAGCGCGACCAGCACCTGATCGACGCCGCGCGTCTCCAGGACGTGGCGCAGCTCGCGCATCGTTCCCAGGACCTCCACGCCGGCCACGCTGGTGCCCACCCGCTTGCGGGTTACGCTCAGGCACCCGACGGGTCGGAAGCCCAGCTCGCGATGCAGGTCGAACTGCTCCATCACCTGGCGCGCGAGGCGCCCTGCGCCGAGCACCAGGACGTACCGGAGGTTGTACCCACGCCGGCGTAGCGCCTGCAGCACCTCCTTGAAGAAGACGCGCGCCAGCGAAATGCCGAGGAAGCTCAGGGCAGTGAAGAGCGCGAGCGTTCCGCGGGAGTATCGCGACTCGCGGATGAAGTACGTGACGGCCACCAGCAGCAGGCCGGCCATCAAGGTGGCCTTGAAGACGCCGAACACCTCGTCGAGCGGCGTCCTGTGTCGCTGCGGCCGGTACAGGCCCATCGCGCGCAGCGAGAGCGGCCAGATGACCAGAGCGAGCGACGCGACGATGAACGTCTCCTCGGGAAGCGGCAGCTCCGGATACGGCCAGGTCCGCGGCGAACCGAAGCGGAGGGCGTAGGCGCCCCAGAACGCGACGCCGACGAGGAGCATGTCGAGCAGCACGCGGAGCGCGGTGAAGAGCTGGTGGTGCCGCTTGAACATCGAGGTTGGCCTAGCAGCGAAGGACGTGCCGCGCAAGCGATCGGCCACCGTGCGCGGGCCGGCGTCGGGCAGGCGTCCGACGGTATTCCGCGGGAGCGCGTGCGACGCTGTTCACATGACACACGCACGCGTCCTGGCCAGCCATCTCGCCGATTTGCTCAGCCGCGAGCACGTCGCGATGGCAGATTTTCTCGTCGCTCTTGCGGACTTCAACCGGAACAGGTCGTGGGTCGACCTGGGTCACTCGAGCCTCTTCAACTTCCTGCACCGCGAGCTCGGCCCCTCCACTGCCGACAACGTCCGCCTCCTCCACTATGCGGAGCCTTGCATAGTGGAAGGGGCGCGCGGGTGCACCGTCTTGTCCGCCACGTTGGAGCAACGCGTCGCCGCCTTTCCGGCGCACGAGATCGATCCGACGGTGCTGGCGACTGTTTCTTGGCGGGCTTCGCGGTCGGCTTGTGCGCGGCTGGCCCGCGGCGCGTGCGGCCCGGCTCGCCAACTGGTGCGGCGCCCGCGCCGTCGAGGTGGCCGGCATCCCCGTCGTCGAGCATCTACCGACCTTCAGTTGAGCCGCCGCTGCAGTTGCCCTCGTCAGTGCAGAAAACCCGTCCACCAGCGGAACGTGAAGGTGCGGGATCCGGGACTCGCGTCCTCGGCCCGCCCCCCGACGACGGTGCCGTCGGAGCCTACGAACAGACCGCCAGCACAGAACTGGCCAGATTGGTCGACGGGAAAGGCGGCCGTTCCGCAGCTCTTGCCAGACGGTGCGACAACCTCGATATCGGCATGGCAGACCGCATCCAGGCGGGCCGGATGGATGACGGCGTACGCGCGCCCGTTGCGTACCACGGGTAGCGTCGACACGGGACGCGCCGTGAGCCAGTCCGGCGGAGCGGTACCTTCGCCCATCGCGTCGAATTGGCCGATCCATGCCGCCGTCGTGGGCGGCCCCGGATTCCGTGCCGCGAAGAAGCCGTTTCCGACACGAGGCGTGAGAAAGAGATACGGGGGTGACGGAACGTTTTCGACGGCCAGGAACTCCGCTCCGGCATTGCCGGAATGGTCGATCCAGATGCCCCCGACCTTACCGCTGCCGTACCGATCCGTTGCATCCAGGAGAACGAGCGAGTTCCCCTGTCGATCGACGCCGAATTCGAGCACCCGCTCGGTGGAAGAGAGCTGGGTACGGAAGCGGAGGTTCAAGCGCTCGTCGTAAGCGGCAACTACGCTGGGCGGGGGGCTCTGGATCACCACGATCCCGCCCAGAGGATCGTTGGCGATCGGCCACCATGGGATGCCCTCGAATTCGGTCGTCGCCATCACGGACCCGTTCTCGTCGAGGGCGGCCAACTCGCCGCGGGCGTACACGGTGTCGTAGTAGCTCACCACGACTCCTTGAAGTTGCCCGACGATCGCCTCGCCCAGCGTGACCTGGGCGCTCCGATACGCTCCGCGTTCCGCGCCTGACGGGTGGAACAGGCGGATTCTCAACGAAGGCTCGAAGTTGTCGTTCGTCATCATCAGAGCGACGGTGCCGGAGCCATCGGTCGCCCCCGGGAACCAGTTCTCGTAGTCGGTCGCAGGTATGGCGACCGACGCCGAAGGCTGGCCCACGGTACCCGGACCGAGCCCGGCGCATTCGTCGTGTCCGGCGACGGCGCCGCCCGCATCCGGCTGTCCGCCAGCGCCACCATTCCCTGCATCGGGTTGTCCGCCTCCTCCGATGCTGGTACCCGCGTCGGGCTGTGCGCCTCCGCCGCCGGAGCTGACGGTACCTGCGTCAGTTGGAGCGATGGGCGCTGAGCGCGAGTCGCATCGGACGGTGGCAACCGCAGCCAGGAACGCGGCGCAGAAGGAGACAGTGTTGCGCATGCGGGCCACGACTCTCTCCCGAAACTGGAATCTGGAAGCGACAGCTCGCGTTTTCAATTAGCGAGCAAGCGCTAGCCGTGCGCCGTCTGGACCATCCTCGGGGCGGCCGGAGCCGAAGCGGGTGGGGCGCGCGCCGAGTACCGGTTTGGTCAGCGCGAGCATGCCGAAGACGTCGTTGAACTGGTATGCGGCGAGCGCTTTTGACCAGCCGCCGAAGAGGCCCGTGGAGCAACTCGGCGTCCTCGATGCTACGCGCGAGAGCGCAGAAACATGTCGATGGCTCAAGCGCTGCGCCTGATCGTTATGTCCGCCTAACCTCTGCAGGGTGCACAACGATCTCGCGGCGCGGCACGCGTTCGGCGACGCGTGGATGAATCAGTTCACAGGCGAGGGCGGACCAGGAGGAACTTCACACGGCGGACGTCATTCCGATGGCGTGACCATGACGTCCAGGATCGACCCGCCGCGCAATGCCTTGCACGCCATGGCGCGGCCGATGGACGAGGCGCCGAGTAGCCTGTGGACCTCGTCCACCGTCTGCACCGTGGTTCCGTCGAGCGCGAGGAGGATGTCGCCGGCGCGGAGGCCTGCGCGGGCGGCGGGCTTGTCAGGAACCACCTCCATCAGCTCGATGCCGTTCTTCTGGGAGAGGTTGTGGTGCCGCCCGATGCGCCGGTCGAGCGGTCGGATCTGCGCAGCCAGTCCGAGGACGCCGCGGCGCACCCGGCCGCGCTGCATCAGCTCGGCGAGGACCCAACGGGCGGTGTCGACCGGAACCGAGAAGCTGAGCCCCTGGGCGCCGAGGATCACCGCGGTATTGATGCCGACTACGCGCGCGTGGCTGTCAACCAAGGGACCACCGCTGTTGCCGGGGTTGAGCGCAACGTCGCTCTGGATGATGGCGTCCATCAGCCGACCGTCCTGCGCCCGCAGAGTGCGGCCGAGCGCGCTGACCACGCCGGCGCTGACGGTGAAGGAGAAACCGAGCGGGTTGCCGATCGCCACCACCAGCTGGCCGACGCGCAATTTGCCGCTGCTGCCCAGCTCGGCCGCCGGCAGGTGCGCTCCATCGATGTGGACCACGGCGAGGTCGGTCGCGGGATCGGTTCCGACCACGTTGCCGTCGTGGGCGGACCCGTCGTTAAGCCCGATCTTCACGGCGCCGGCGCGGCCGACCACATGGGCGTTCGTGAGCAGGTACCCGTCGGGGGTGAACAGCACCCCCGAGCCACCGCCCCGGGGCAAGGAGACGCTCACCACCGCGGGCCCGACCGCGTCGACCACGGAAGTGACCGCATGCGAGTAGGCGTCAAGCAGCTCTTCGTCGCTGGACGCGAAGCGAACCATCGCCGCAAATTGATTACCGGCGGACGCGTGTCAAGCAACCCTCGATCGCGCCCCGCAGCTCCGGACCGAAGCGGGCCACGTCGAATCGTCTGGCGTGCTCGTGAATCCTCATCGGATCGGGTTGCAGCCCGTCGATGGCCGCGATGCCGTCGAGGAGCGACTCGACCGTAGGTTGCGGGAAGAAGACCCCGGTCTCGCCGTCGATCACTGTCTCCAGCGCGCCACCGCGCCCGAGCGCGAGCACGGGCCGGCCGGCGGCCTGCGATTCCACGGGTGCGATCCCGAAGTCCTCCTCCCCCGGAAGGACGAAGAAGCGCGCGCCCGCGTAGAGACGCGGCAAGTCGTCCTGCGAGACGACGCCGAGGAAGCGGACCGACGGACCCGCTGCCCGCTCCAGCCGGAGCCGCTCCGGTCCGTCGCCGGCGATCCAGAGCCGCCGCTTGACGCGCGAGAACGCGCTCACCGCCAGCTCCAGGCGCTTGTAGGGGACCAAGGCGGAGACAATCAGCGCATAGTCGTCCGGCGAGGGCCCTTCCGCGGCGGGGACGAAGCGCGAGCTGTCGACAGGGGGGTACACCACCGCATCGACCTCCCGGCCCCAGTAGCGGCGGATTCGTCCCGCCACGAACCGGCTGTTCGCGACCAGCCCATGCGCCCGCGCCGTGGAGCGGACGTCCCAGCGGCGTAGAAGCGGCGCCAGCGCGGCGGCAGCGATGCGCGTCAGCGTCCCCGCCCGGCCCTCGCCGAAATAGGCGTCGAACTGATCCCAGACGTAGCGCATCGGCGTATGGATGTACGCGACGTGCACTGCATGCTTCCCCGGCCTGCACCCCTTCGCCACCGCGTGGCTCGTCGATACCACCAGCTCGTACGCGGACAGATCGAAGCTCTCGATCGCCACCGGAAAGAGCGGCAGATAGTGCCGGTAGCTCCGCTTCGGGAGCCGGTCGAGGAAGCTCGCGCGGATGCGATGGCGTTCGATGATCGGCCCGCAGGTCCCGGGAACGTAGATCAGGGTGAAGATGTCCGCCTCCGGATAGAGGAGGCAGAGTTGCTCGAGGACCCGCTCGCCGCCGCGCAGGCCGGTGAGCCAGTCGTGAACGAGGGCGACCTTCACCTCGCCGCCTCCCGATAGACCTCGACGTGCAGCGCCGCGGACCGATCCCAGCGGAAGTTTCGCGCCCGCACCAGGCCTTTCCCCGACAGCTCCGCCCGCAGCGTCCCGTTTCCCTCGAGCACCCGCCGCAGCAGTACCCGCAACGCGCCCGCGTCGCTCCGCGGGAAGTGCAACGCAGCGCCGCCCGAAACTTCGACCAAGGCCGGATCGTCGCTCGCGATGCACGGCGTCCCGCAGGCCATCGCTTCGATCAGGGGAAACCCGAACCCCTCGTACAGCGAAGGCAGCACGAGCAGCGCCGCCCTCCGGTAGAGCCCCACCAGCTCGTCGTCCGTCACGTACCCATGTCCCGGGCCGGCGATCCTGAGCTCGACTCCCTCCGGCAGCGCCGCCCGCAGCGTGGCGAGTCCCTTGCGCGGCCCGGCATCGCCCGCGAACAGCACGAACCGCTCCCGCGGCACGTCGGCGGGGGTGAACCGAGCATCGACGCCATGGTGGATGACCCGCACGCGATCCGGACCCACGCCCAGGTGCTCGACAACCTCGCGCGCGATTGCTTCCGTCGGCACGATCACGCGTTGCGCAAGTGCCCTCAGCGATCGGAGCCTCCGGGCGAAGTGCCGCGCCCGCGCGCTCTCCTGCGTGCCGGGGTGGAGAAGCGTCGACAGGTCGTGCACGGTCACCACCACCGGACCGCGAAATGGAGGAGCGGCGTGGTTGGTCTCGTGGTACACGCTGGGCCGCTCGCGCCAGAGGACGGCGGCGCGGCCGGCCTCCGCCAGGGAGTAGGCGAAGGGAAGACGTTTGATGAACGTGCGCATCCGCCGGGCGGGCGCGCCGGGAAGAAAGAGCGGGCGCGCGCGCAAGTTGTCGGATTTCGCGGCTGCGAGCGCGTCGAGCAGCCCGGCGATGTAGCGCCCCACCCCGGTGCGCGCGGCGGCGAGAGGAGCGGCGTTGATTCCCACGTCGAGCAAGGGACCCGAGGATGTAGCATCGGAGAGCCCGCGGGTGCACGCCGTCGTGCTCACCTGGAACGGCGCGCATCTGCTCCCCGAATGCCTCCGCGCGCTTCGCCGCCAGGATGCCCGCGTCCCCCTGCACATCGTGGTGGTGGACAACGCCTCCACCGACGGGACCGCCGCGCTGCTGGCGTGCGATTTTCCCGACGTCGAGCACCTCCGTCTCCCGGAAAACATGGGGTACAGCCGGGGCAACAACGAGGCGATGCGCCGGGCCCTCGACGCCGGCGCCGACTTCGTCGCCCTGATCAACAACGACGTGGAGCTTGCGCCGGACTGGCTCCGCATCCTGCTCGATGGGGCGCGCGCGCACCCCGAAGTCGGGCTGCTCACCGGCACCCTGCTCTTTCGCGGTGAGGAGGTGGTCAACTCCACCGGCTTGATCCTCGATGGGTTCGGCCGCGCACGGGACCGCGACTTCCGCGTCCCGCTCGCCGAGCTCTCCCGCACCGACGGCGAGGTCGAAGGCGTCAGCGGCGGCGCCGCGCTCTTGCGGGCGTCGATGCTCCGCGAGATCGGCCTCTTCGACCCCGCGTACTTCGCCTACTACGAGGACGTGGACCTCTCACTGCGCGCCGCCAGCGCCGGCTACCGATCCTTCTACGTGCGCGCCGCAACCGCGCGCCACCGCTTCGGAGCGACCTTCGGCGCCGATTCGCCCGCGCAGCGATACCTGCTGGGCGTCGGCCATCTGCGGACGCTCGCGCGCCACGAACCGCTGGTGAAGGCGGCGCCACTGGTCGTGCTGACCGTGGCCTACCGCGCAGCCGTGAAGGCGCCCCTCGAGCTGCTGCGGCTGCGCCCGGCGCTCGCCTGGGCCGAGGTGCGGGCGGCGGCGGCGGGCGGCTGCGCGGCGCTGCGCGCGCTCAGCGATAGATGACCGCGGCTGCGGTGATCGCCCAGCCCAGGAGCGACAGCCAGAGGCCGGCGTCCTGGACCAGCAGGCTGCCCGGATCGCCGCCGGCGTCCTGGCGCACGACGTGATGCTGATAGCGGAAGAGCGCGTAGATGACGAACGGCACGGTGTAGAGAAGATTGGTCGTGCCGAAGTGCTCGACGGTGCGCGGCGACTGCGTATAGAGCGCGTAGGAGACGATGGCCGCGCCCGCCAAAGCCGTCAGCCAGCTGTCGACCAGCGGCAGGCTGTAGCTTCCGAGCGCCGCCCGATGGTTGGTCGCGTCCTGTCCGAGAAGCACCAGCTCCGCGCGCCGCTTGCCGAGGGCGAGGAACAGCGCCAGCAGGAACGAGCAGACCAGCAGCCAGGGCGAGATTTCGGCATCGATGCAGGCTGCTCCCGCCGCCGCGCGGAGCACGAAGCCTGCCGCCACGATCATCACGTCGAGCAGGAACACCCGCTTGAGCCCGAAGCTGTAGGCAAACGTGCTCGCGAGATAGCCGGCGGTGATGCCGAGGGTCGCTCCGTTGAGCAGCGCTGCCGCCGCCAGCGCCGCCGCCGTCAGGACGGCGCATGCGGCGATGGCCGCCCCCGGCCGCAGGCGCCCCGACGCGACCGGCCGCTGGCGCTTGAGCGGATGGTGGACGTCGCTGGCGCGGTCGGCGACGTCGTTCGCCAGGTACACTGCGCTGGAGGCGGCGCAGAAGAGCGCGAAGCACGCCAGCACGCGCAGCTCGGCGCGGCCTTCGAAGAGCCGACCGGCGAAGACGATCCCCGCCAGGACGAAGACGTTCTTGCTCCACTGGCGCGGGCGCATCGCCTCGAGCAGCGGCAGCGACTCGGACCCCCTCAGCGCTGGAGACCGGGCATGGGTCATACGGTCAGAACTTCAGGCGCTTGAAGACGCCCTCCGGCAGCGCCTTGACCGCCAGCATGATCAGCCGCCACCACCACGGCAAGTAAACGACCGCGTCGCGGCCCATATCCACGGCGCGCACGATCCCGCGCCCGACCTGCGCCGCGCTGGCGAAGAGCGGCGTCTTCGGCAGCGACGCAGTCATCGGTGTGTCGACGAATCCGGGCTTCAGCGCCAGCACCCGAACGCCGGAGCCCTGCAGCCGCTGGCGCAGCGCGGAGAGGAACGAGTCGAGCCCCGCCTTGGAGGCCCCGTAGACGCCGACCCTGGCGCGGCCGCGATCGCCCGCGACGGACGAGAGCGCGGCGATGCACGATCCCGGGGGAAGAGCCGGCGCGAGCAGCGTCAGCAGCCGCACCGGAGAGATCAGGTTCGTGCGGAGAATCGACTCGGCATACTCGGGATCGCGGTCGCGCCGGCTCGCGTCCCCGAATACTCCCTGCGCCAGCAGCACCACGTCCGGCGCGCCCACCCGTCCGACGAGGCCGGCCTGGTCGCGATCGAGATCGTGAACCACCGTTTCGACGGTGCCGCCGCGCGTCCGCAGGTCGGCGGCGACCGCCTCGAGCTTTTGCGGATCGCGGCCCACCAGCAAGAGCTCCTCGCCCCGCTCTGCCCAGATCCGCGCCGCCGCCTGGGCGATGGCGGACGTGGCGCCGAGCACGACGATCCTCACCGATGCACCCGCCGCCAGAACGACGACGAGAACGCGGGGTCGAGGTGGGCCGTGAACTCCCCCAGCCGCGGAAACGACCGCGCGAACGTCTCCGCGGACATGCGCGCGTCCTTCGCCGGATAGATCGCGCCCCCGGCCTCCATCGCCAGCGCTTCCAGCCGGGCAAGCTGCGCGAACGTCTCCTCGCCCCGATTGGGCAGGTCGAGCGCGAACGTGAACCCGGGGCGCGGAAAGGAGAGCATTCCAGGCGAGCGCGCCGGACCGAACCGCTTGAGCACCGTCAGCGGCGAGGGAGGCGCTTCGCTCAGCAGCGCCCGCAGCGCTTCCGGCGTGGGGACGACGCACTGAAACTGCAGCAGGCCGCGGCGTCCATAGAGCCGGTTCCAGTGGGCGACGCCGTCGAGGGGAAAGAAGAACGGATCCCAGTGCTGCAGCCGCGATCGTCCCGCCAGCTTCTGGGCGGCGTAGTACGCGGCGTTGAAGACGCGCACCGTCAGGGCATTGACCGCGGGCACGTCCAGAGGAACCGCAGCCTGTCCGCGGGGGGCATGGATCGCTCCCGCCGCGTGGTCGCCGCGGAAGAAGACTCCGCGTTGCAAGCGGGAGAGGACGTCCACCCACGCCACCGTGTACTCGAATTCAGCGTCGCTCTCCTCAGAGAGAGAGAGAAACTCGTCCATCCCGGCGAACGGGATCGCCTCCATCCGGACGGCGGCGACCGGAATCCGCCGCAGCGCGATCTCGGCCCAGGTGATGAGCCCAGTGAGCCCGAGCCCGCCCACGGTCGCCTGGAACAATTGGTCGTCGGGTCCGAGCTCCTGCGCTTCGCCGTCGGAGCGAAGCAGCTCGAGCTTGCGCACGTGCGCCCCGAAGGAGCCGGCCCGGTGGTGGTTCTTCCCGTGGATGTCGTTCGCGATCGCCCCGCCGACGGACACGTGCTTGGTCCCCGGAACGACCGGAACAAAGAAGCCGCGCGGCACGAGCAGGCGGAGGATCTCGCCGAGCGTCACCCCCGCTTCGCAGCGCAAGCTGCCCGACTCGGCGTCGAAGGAGATGAACCGGTCGAGCCCGGCGGTCCGCAGCAGCTTGCCGCCGTCGTTCAGGCAGGAGTCGCCGTAACTGCGGCCCTGGCCATACGGGAGCATGGGGCCGACCACCGGCAGCGTGAGGCCTGCGCGCCAGTTCAGGCGGACTTCAGCGGCGTGCCTGGCCTGCGGGTAGCGGCCCCACGACTCGGTCACGCCGCGGTTCTTATCACGCGGCCTTGGGCAACGGCTCCGGGAACACGGCCCGCTGCGGCGTGCGGATGGTCACCACCCGGGCGAGGGCGAGCAGCCTGAGCACCTGCCAACCGGGGTCCACCTCGAACCAGCGCGCCGCGAAGTCGGGGCTCGCAACCCACTTGTGGTGGTTGTTCTGGAACAGCTCGCCCATGGTGAGGAAGTCAAAGGGCAGCGTGTTGCGGCTTTTGTCGCCGTTGTCGAAGTTCTGGTAGCCGTACTTGTGACCCGCCCAGTTGACGATGGCCCCGTGGACCGGACCCATCACGAAATGGAACGGTAGCATGAACGCAAGCTGCCACCAGTGCGTGGCGAACGAGAGATAGAAGACGGAATAGAACATCCCGAAGGCGAGCCGGGTCGGCCACGCATCGGCGAACTCCTCGAGCCATGGCCAATCCGGGAACCCACCGTCGAACCGCGGCTCTGGTTGCGCCCGGCCATGGGCGTAATCGGAGTAGCGCTTCTTCGTCTTCCACATCATCGACAACGCGTTCGAGTGCAGCCACGGGGTGTGTGGATCGCGGTCGGTGTCGCTGAACGCATGATGCTCGCGATGCAGGATCGCGTAGGCGCGCGGGTTCAGGTACGAGCTGCCCTGCACGAGAAAGGCGAGGAAGTGCATCACCCGCTCGGTGCGCTTCGGCATGTCGTACATGCGGTGGGCCGCGAAGCGATGCTGGAAAAGGCTCTGGAAGAGGACGCTGAGCAGCCAGTGTG
>Ga0209474_10001047_pt1 | contig 28128 bp, 25 predicted proteins | sample GraSoiAngelo_145_FD_185902 | JGI IMG/M metagenome (GOLD analysis project Ga0209474, IMG submission 185902) | Grasslands soil microbial communities from the Angelo Coastal Reserve, California, USA - 14_1009_05_20cm (SPAdes) (version 2) | ecosystem: Environmental > Terrestrial > Soil > Grasslands...
ACCGCCATGTGACAACACGGCGTTTCAAAGGGCTCAGCGGCGAACGGAACACCTTGATTTCTAAGCTGTTTAATCGCTTCGTCGAAGTTTTCCACCTCCAGCGCGGCACCTGTCCCTTGATCTGACGGCTTCCACGCCTCGCCGACGTTCGCAATCGCGAGCGTGTTATGACCAACCGTGTATTCGATCCATTTTCCGCCCATCATTTCGTCTGAGACCTGTAAGCCAAGAACCCCCTCATAAAACTTTCGTGCTCGCGGGGTGTCAGTTATGGGAATTGCGACAAAACCGATTTCCTTGATTTTCATCCCGCGGGTTTTTTCTGTTGTTGTTTCAACCAATCCGTCATGGTGCGAATAATCTCCGGATCGAACGGGGCCTCCTTTCCCGCGAACGCATCAGCCATGCTCAGATAATGCTGGCCGCCGTGTCCCATGTTGGGCACTTCGACAAAACGCGCGGCACCGGGAACGTTTCTGTTTACATATTGCGCGATCAGCTCGGATTCTTCGCGCCTCATAATCCAGTCGTACTGCCCGTGCAGGATTAGCGCCGGGAGTCTCACCCGGTACCAGGCACGCGCCAGATTCAGCTTTTGCAGATCTTGATAAAATTTCAGCGGTCGCCCATAAAGATGCGTCTGATCCTTTCCCTCAGGCCAAAGTTCTGCAAGTTCGGACTTTTCTTTCAGAATCTCTGGAACGCTGCGGCCGTTGATCAACCACTCATAATAAAGTGTCGTCGCGCCTTTTATTCGGTCGGTGACTTCGCCCGGCGGTTCTTTCATCAAAGCAAAACGACGCCGCTCGATGTCGAGCATGTGCTCAAACCACGTTGTGGCCCAACCACCGATGGTGATGTAGCCGCGGACCTGCGCCTCTTCGGCCTTCGTTTCCGGAACCAGCGGCGCGAATCCGCCGCCGTTGCTGCTGCCGAAAATGTACACCCGGTCTGAGTCGATGAAGTCGTAATTTTTCAGCGCGCGGAATGCGGCGCGGTACCCGGCAAGCTCCGTGTCGAAATCAGTTTGCGAACAATCGCCTTCGCTGTCCCCGCAGCCCGGCTTATCAATCTTGAACAGGCAAAACCCCGGCATTTGCGCGAGCCCGCGCAAAATCAGGCCGGTTGCATCCTTCGTGTCTGCCGGCGCTTCGACCGAATCGCAACTCAGCCAGCCAGCCAGAAAAATGACCGGCAACTTACCTTTCACATCACGCGGCTTCGTGATGATGCTGCGCAAGCGTTTACCGTCGGGCATTGTCACCGAGTCGTAAATCACGTCGACGTTCGGGTAGCTCTCCCGCGGCGTTTTGATTTTGCGCGGGAGCTCCTCTGCGCAAACGGCTGCAGCGAGCGCGAGGAAAACGATTGCAGATCTCACGTTCATTTGCCTTTTGCCGCTGCGACGACCTTTTCCGCTGCATCGGCGAGATCGTCCGCTGCGATTAGCGCAAGTCCGCTTTCCTTTAACAGCTGCTTGCCTCGCTCCACGTTTGTTCCTTCGAGTCGGACAACAAGCGGCACCGACAACTTCACCGTTTTCGCTGCATCGATGATACCTTGCGCGATCACGTCGCATTTCATGATCCCGCCGAAAATATTTACCAGAATCGCTTTCACTTTCTTGTCGGCGATCAGAATTTTAAACGCTTCCGTCACTTGTTCCTCGGTTGCGCCACCGCCAACGTCGAGAAAGTTGGCTGGCTCGCCGCCGTAAAATTTGATGATGTCCATCGTGGCCATGGCCAGACCGGCGCCGTTCACGAGACAGGCGATATTTCCATCGAGCCCGATGTAACTGAGTCCATGCTTCGAGGCTTCGACCTCGCGCGGGTCTTCCTCTGCAATGTCGCGCATCGCCACAATCTCCGGATGCTGGTAGAGCGCGTTGTCATCGAAATTAAATTTCGCATCGAGCGCGAGCACTTCGCCTTTAGTTGTAATGACCAGTGGATTGACCTCAACCATCGAGCAATCGAAGGCGACGAATGTGCGATAGAGCCCTTCGAATAATTTCGAGGCGTTTTTCAGCTGGGACGATTCGAAGCCGAGTTGTTTCGCCAGTTTCCGTGTTTGAAATGATTGCAGGCCGGCAAGCGGATCAATTTGCTCCCGAATAATTTTCTCAGGAGACTTCGCGGCGACGGTTTCAATTTCAACGCCGCCTTCGGTACTCGCGACGATCACCGGTGCCGCCGTGGCTCGATCGAGCAGGATTGCAAAATAAATTTCACGCGCAATTTCCGCGGACTCCGCTACGAGCACTTTGTTCACAACACGACCGGCAGGTCCGGTTTGATGGGTGATGAGAGTCTGCCCGAGCATTTTCGACGCGATCTCGCGCGCCTGCGCCGGCGATTTGGAAAGATGAACACCGCCCTTGAATCCATTTGTGAATGTCCCCTTGCCTCGCCCGCCTGCGTGAATCTGCGCTTTCACGACCAGATCGACATGTCCCAACTCGCTCGCAATTTGCTCTACTTCTCTAAGTGTCGAGGCGACCTTGCCTCGTGTCGTCGCCACATCGAATTTTTGCAGCAACTCCCTGGCTTGATACTCGTGAACGTTCATCTGTTTTGTCCGCGCGACAGACCGTGCAATTAGCTCGCGTTATGCATCACAGCAACGGTTTTTCTGTAATGCCAGATCTCGCTGCGAGATCTTCGAACGGCTTTGCTCTGAGTGCACGTCGGGCGTGTCGCCTCCGCGCGCGCCGAGATACGCCGCACTATGATTTTGCTTCCTGCCCGAGAAGAGTTCCGACCGTGCGTTGCTTGGTCGGGGGTTCGAGGGCGTCAACGAATTTTCGAAACCGTTCGGAAAAAACTTCAGGCCGAAGCTTCCAATAATGGGCAATCCCGGGCGCAGCGACGTAGTGCCGTAGAAGCCCACGCCAACCCTCCCAAAGCTGGCGATCCATTAGTCCATAGACATAATGAAAATGGATCGTCTCGAATGCCTTCAAGAATTGGTAGGCGGCGTGAAAGAAGCGCGCCTGATCTTGGTCCGAGAGCGCGTTGAGATTTTCCAAGCCTACTCGCCAGATTCGTTCCAGTTCGGCGTTCTCCATCAACGGCTTGGTCACATCACGCAGGGCCGTGGCTGCGGCGTCTTGCGTGGCTAGCTTGGCCACGCGCGTACTGCGGTGCACTTGAATGCCGAGATATAGCACCGAGAAAACGACCGCGATCGAGCCAACCAATTGCGAGACCGCGCTGATCGCTTCCCAGTTCATTCCTGCGTTATACCACAGGCGATTCGCTAGTTGCTACTTCGGCTCGTCAGCAATTTTGAGCACAATTTTGCCGCGGGTATGATGCGTCGCGGCTTGTTCCTGCGCCTTCACTGCTTCGGTAAGCGGCAGCACTTGCGAAACAATCGGCTTAATCTTTTTCTCTTCTATTAGCTCCGTAATCTCGGCGAGCTCGCTCGCATTCGGTTTGACCGAGATCGGCGCCCCGCGGATTCCGTGTTTGTCGAGTTCCGCCTGATCGGGCTCGGCGACCAACGTCGCGACGAAGCCGCCCTTCTTCACCACGCCGTAGGAACGCGCGAGCGTGTCTTTGCCGACCGAATCGAGCACAACATCGACATCTTTCGCAACATCCTCGAACTTCGTCTTCGTGTAATCGATCGCCACATCCGCGCCAAGTTGTTTGAGCAGATCCTGGTTTGGCGTCGAGGCCGTCGCGATCACTTTCGCGCCGCGTGCTTTTGCAATTTGGATAGCGAAACTGCCGACCCCACCAGATCCGCCGTGAATGAGGACGGTTTGTCCCGCGCTAAGCTTCGCCGCGTCGATCAGCGCCTGCCACGCGGTCAAGGCTGCGAGTGGCACACCCGCAGCTTCTACAAACGTGATCGACTTCGGCTTTGCTGCCGCTTCTCCCTCCGTTGCGACCGCACATTCCGCGTAACCGCCTCCCCACATGACATACGCGTATATTGGATCTCCAACCTTTAGCCTGGTGACTTTCGCTCCTGTTTTCTCGATGACACCCGCGATGTCGTACCCTGGAATCAGCGGCAACATCGTGCCGAAAAATTTGGCGTACTTTCCTGAGCGAATCAGGGCATCGACCGGATTCACACCCGCTGCAATCATTCGGACGAGAACTTCGTTATCTTTTGGCTCGGGTCGTGGCACTTCCTCGTACTTCAGGACCTCCGGACCGCCGTACTTATGCACCACGACTGCCTTCATCGTCGGCTTTTCGGGTTGAGCGATGGCACCACACGGCCAAACACCGATGAGAGTTGCAAAGAGAAATTGCAGCATTTTCATCTTGTTCAGGCATTTTGCATCATCCCTTGGACGACGTTCCGAGATCCTACATCGCCACTTGCGTGGCTTTGTCTCCATCAACGACGAACGATGCATCATCATCAACGTTCTTATTTCATTAGATCGGCCGCAGTCGGCGGTCCTTCGACCCAATTGATGTCCCACGCACCATCCACGGTGATGAATGTGAGCGAGTTTATAGGCAACCAAGCTTCATGGGTCATCTTTGCAGGCATGAAGTTAAATCCGCCGGGATTGAGATCGAACTTCTTGCCGTCACACGCGAGCGTCGCAGTGCCGATGATCATCGTGTGCGATTCATTGGCGGTGTGCCAATGCTTCCGCACGTGGATCGCCTTCGGCGTCCGAATGAGCAGACTGGTCGCGTGCGTTTTTGGATCGACATGGAGGACACTGATCTCGGGTGAATTTGCTCCGAGATCAGGCAGAATCTTGTCCCATTTAAGATCGGAAAGATTTTTAAACTCGGGCGCCTTTACGGCGGCCTCCTGGGAAGCAACGGGTTCCACAGCATGACTGCTCAGTAAAAAACTAAGCGCTATCACGGTCGCCAGACACAATTTCGTTTTCATAGATGAGAATCAGACAGGATTTACAACATCAGCAGAGATTCCGAAAATCAAATTAATCCGGTCAATCCTGTCGAGAAGTTTCCCGTAAGATTCTGCTCGCGTGTTTACCCCGCACTGACCAACGTACACGTATTATGAACACGAAAATCTTTGTTACTGCCGCATTATTTTTTGGGATCGCTGGTCTTTCCCACGCGCAGAATAGCCCAACGGGTACGAGCAAGGCTGGAGCTGGAAGCAACGCGCCCTATATCGAAGGCCCAGTCTGGACTCTAACCATGATCAAGACCAAATCCGGATTGAGCGATGATTACATCAAACAAATCACTGGAACTGTGAAGCCGGTTTACGACGAGGAGAAAAAGCAAAAGATCATCCTCGACTACAAAATTCTGAATGGTGAGGCGTCGGGGCCGCAGGATTTCAATATTCTCATCCTGGTTGAATATCCCAATTGGGCTGCATTCGATAGCTTGCGCGATAAGATGGACCCGATCGTCGAAAAGGTCATGGGTAGCGAAGACCAGCGTCGTGCCACCGCGGTAAAACGACTCGATATCCGCGAAATCCTCGGCACGAAAACCATGCGCGAGATCACTTTGAGATAATTCTTTCGCGCTTGCGATTTTGCCGGACCTCCGCGATCTGAGCGCTGCGAAGAACCTTCTTATACTGTAGTTGGGCTACGGAAGTGCTCGGGCCGCGGGCCGACACCGATAAACCGGGCTGGCAACTGCCGTAAGGACGGAAACCATTTCAGCAAACGAACGATAAACGGCAATGAGTTCCTCCCGTCGGACGCTCGGCCGGTGACAGCCCGATGATGAATGATTACCTGAACGCGCTGGATCAGCCGCGTCGGCCATTCGCGCCGCGCCTGTACTTTTCGCAGATCGTCCACCGTGACCGGGCCGCTCCGCAATTTTTCCGCGAGTAAATTCGCCGTCGCGACCGCATCCTGGATGGCAAGATTGATCCCAACGCCGCCTGCCGGCGACATCGCGTGCGCAGCGTCGCCGATACAAAGCAATCCTTCGCGGCACCAATCACGCAGACGATTGATCTGTACCGTAAGCAGCTTGATCTTCGACCAATCGCTCAGCTCAGGCACACGGTCGCGGAGAAATCCGGCGAAGGTGGCGATGTCGTTTTGAAATTGCGGCAGCCCGCGCGCTTTGATCTCGCCGAAGCCGCCTTTCGGGATGACGAAACCGCATTGCCAGTAATCGCCACGATCGAGCAACACAAGAAGTTTGCCGTGTTGGAAAAACCCAAACGATTGTTCCGGATCGTCCTGCTCCTTCGAGATGCGCATCCAGAGCACGTCGATCGGCACACCAAACTCGTGTAGCTTGAAACCGGCGCGGGCGTGAGTCGTTGAGTGCCGCCCGTCGGCACCAATGACGAGGTCCGTGCGCAATTCCATTTCGCCACGTGGAGTTTTTGCGCGCACGCCGATCACGCGTTCATTCTCAATCAGCAAATCGACGACTTCGGTTTGCATAAGTAATTGGAAGGTTCGGAACCGTTTGGCATGACTGGAGAGAAAGTTAAGAAAATCCCACTGCGGCATGAACGCGATGAATTTGCAGCGCGTCGGAAGTCGGGTGAAGTCAGCGATCGGTACCGTCTGACCATTGATGACACCGCGTAGTTCCTGTACTTCCTGGTGCGGCTGCTTCAAGAATTCATCGAGCAACCCGAGTTCGTGCATTAACTCGAGCGTGGAAGGATGAATCGTGTCGCCGCGGAAATCGCGGTTGAAATCACCATGCTTTTCCAGCACAGCCACGGGCACGCCAGCACGGGCAAGTAAATAGCCGGCCATCATCCCGGCCGGTCCACTACCTATGATCGCGCAACGAGTTTGCAATTTTTCGAGCGTGCTCATCGTCGCATGCTTCGATTTCAAGATTCTATCGCGTGTTGTCGATCAAGTCCGTAAATTCGAATATCGAAGTTTGAACGCTTTTTAGATTATCAGTGCGGTCGAAATTACGCCGAAGGAGCTTCTCGTGTCGAGGCAGGCGTATCGCCAGCGCAAGATTCCCCGCGGCCGGCACGGCTGCCGCTACATCCACGGCAACGCGTCGAGATCGACGTTCCCTCCGGTGAGAATGATTCCGACGCGCTTTCCGGCGATGTCGATCTTGCGTTCGACGATCGCGGCGTACGGAACAGCCGCTGACGGTTCGATGATGATTTTCATCGTCTCCCAAATCGTACGCATCCCCGCGACAATCGCTTCTTCGCTCACGGTCACGATCTCGTCCACATAACGCTGGATGATCTGAAAATTCGGCTCACCGACGTTTGTCCGGAGTCCATCTGCGATCGTGAATTTCTTTTCGGTCCGAATCAATCGCCCCGCCCGAAACGATTCCGCCGCATCATCGGCGTTCGCTGGCTCAGCGGCTATCACTTTGATTTTAGGTCGCATCGTTTTCGCCGCAACGACTGTGCCGCAAAGCAATCCGCCCCCGCCGACCGGACACGTCACAACGTCTAAGTCGGGAACCTCCTCGAGCAATTCCACTGCTGCCGTCCCCTGCCCTGCCATCACGTCTTCGTTTTCAAACGAATGAATCAGCGTCGCGCCCGTTTTCGCAATCACGTCAGCGCACGCGACTTCGCGCGCTTCTTGTGTCGGTTCACAAAACACGATGCGCGCACCGTAGCTCTCGACTGCACCCACCTTCACTTTCGCCGAGTTCGACGGCATGACGATGTGTGCCGGAATCCCGCGCAATTTCGCCGCGCGCGATAGTGCACTCCCGTGATTCCCGGACGAATGCGTCGCCACCCCGCGCCGAGCCGTTGCATCAGCGAGCGAAAATACGGCATTAGTCGCACCGCGCGGTTTGAACGCGCCGATCTTCTGAAAATTTTCGCACTTAAAAAATAGCGACGCCCCACTCGCCGCGTCCAGTCGCGAACTCGTCAGCACGGGCGTGCGATGAATGTAGGCACGAATCCGCTCATGCGCGGCGCGAATAGTAGCAAAGTCGAGTGACATAATTCCAAAATCTACAACCCTAGCAGCGTTGCTGATTATGATTTGTTTCGCAATTCGAGCTTCGGATTTTGAGTTTAAGCGGCCATCATAAAGATCCAATGAAAAGCGATGGGCCATTGCATCTGGATGAGGACCAAGTGCGGAAGCATTTGCGGATGGAGGAATTGATTCCGGCGATGGAGAGGGCGTTGATTGATTTTTCGAACGGGAAGGTGACTCAGCCGGTGCGCTCGGTAATTACTGTCGATCCACGGGGCGGATTTTTTGGAATGATGCCGGCGCTGACCCCTGAAGGACTTGGCATAAAGATCGTCACGTTCTACGCGACGAACACAGAACGCGGTCTCCCGACGCACATGGCAACAATTTTTCTGGTCGATCCTGAAACGGGCGCGCCACTCGCAGTGATGGATGGAAGATTGATCACTGAAATGCGCACGGCGGCAGTTTCGGCTGTTGCCACAAAGCTTTTCGCGCCGCCTGACGCGAAAGTTCTCGCGATCCTCGGCAGCGGCGTGCAAGCGCGCAGTCATGTTGAGGCCTTGCGACTCGTTAGGAGTTTCGAGGAAATTCGCGTCTGGAGTCCTACGCGCGAGCATGCGGAGCGATTCGCAAAAGAATTCGGCGCAAAAGCCATGTCAGCTGAAGCAGCAGTCCGCGGCGCAGATGTCGTGGTGACCGCGACGAACTCGAAAACACCAGTGTTAAAAGGCTCTTGGCTCAGGTCCGGATCTCACGTCAACGCCGTCGGCGCGTGTCGACCCGACTGGCGCGAACTGGATGACGACACGATGACGAATGTTGTATTTGTAGATTCGCGCGAAGCCGCCATGAAAGAATCCGGCGACGTGATACTTTCCGGCGCGAAAGTTTACGCCGAGCTCGGCGAGACGCTAGCTGGAAAAGTTCCGCCACGAGCAAACGATACCACGATCTTCAAATCTCTCGGTTTGGCGGTGGAAGATATTGCCGCGGCGCTGCTTGTTTATCGATCGGTGAAGAGAACTCTGTAAACTGCGCGCCGCTTCAGCTCAGCGAAAAATTTGCGCACGTTCATCGCGCATCCCCAGGCGTTTTAATGGGGGTAAACATTTTCTCGACAAGCGCTTCGGCTCGGGCTGAGTTCAATCGCCCGCCGTAATTCACGGTCAGCCAACGAGAAATTTGCTGGGCTAAACAAGGCGTACGATGCGCCCAATGCGGCGTGAGCTTCGGCCAGGTTGGTATCAAGAGACAGAGCCTGGCGTGCAGCGTCTTCGGCCTTGTGCCGACCTTCAATAGGCGCAACGTGGCCGCACGCCCCAAGGACGAGATAAGCGTCAGACAGGCCTGTATAGGCGAGCGCATAATTGCGGTCTTCTTCGATCGCTTTTTCACAATATCGAATAGCTATGAGCTGGTCTTCGCGAGTGGATCGTTGATTATACGCTCGCCCCTGCATGTAATACTGGAAGGCCCTGAGATTCTCGGTCGGACGCTTTGCAAACTGTTGTCGCTCGGCTCCGGTCAGCCTCAAACGTAACTTCTCAGAAATCTCTCTCGCGATCTCTTCCTGCACCGCGAACACATCGGCTAGCTTGCGATTGTACTGCTGCCCCCAAATCTGGCTGTTGTCTTGCCCGTTGATAAGCTCCACACTGATCGAAAGACCATCGCCGCGTTGTGTCATCCTGCCCGTGAGCAACGCCTGCACTTTCAACTCTTTTGCTACCGCCGGTGCGTCGATGTCTTTTCCCTTGTAATGGAATACTGAGTTGCGCGACATCACCCTGAGATTCGGCAACTGCGAGAGGCTGTTGATGATGCTTTCGGGAATACCGTCAGAGAGGTACTCGGTATCTGGATCACGGTTCTGATTGTCAAACGGCAGCACAGCAATCGATTTCGCCGGCGACTCAGCGCTTTGTTTCGAACTCGTGTAACGCCCGAGAAAAAAGACGCCCACCGAAATCGCACCGGCGATGATCACGACGTAAATCCATGCGCGATTGCGCGGTGCTTTTGTCGGCAATTCATCCGCGCACTCCGTTCGCTTCAATCCTTCCGGTGTCAGCTCAAAGGCCCACGCAATGACGAGGGCAATGGGAAAACCAATCATAATCAGCATTATCACCAGCCGGATTGCCCAGTTTGGAATCTCGAGAAATGGAAAGACCTGTGTCGCTATCTGCATCAGCAGCCACGCGATGACGGCGTAAGCGATTGCGACCTTGTAAACGCTGCGCCGTTTCAGCTCGGCGAAGAAGTTATTTGGGTTCACTCTGCGCGCCTTGACGAAGCGCTCGTCACAGACCGTACGCTACGTTGGTGCGGGTAACCTGAAAAGCACGTTATCATCCAGGTCGCTCACATCGCGCCCCACGAACGAATGTTTGGCTAGAAAATTGGTGCTTGAACGGTGATACAATGTATGTACAATGAGTCACCGGAGATGATCAAAATGCTTGTGCGGCATGGAAATTCATTCGCGCTGATCCTAGACAAGCCCGTGCTGGAATTGCTTAACGTTGATCCCGCTAGACCTGTTGCAGTTTCAACGACCGATGGAAAAAGTTTACTCGTTGCGCCATTGAGGGGCGCTGAGCGAAGAACCGCAAAGCGAACGCGTCCGCGACAACGTCCCAGACGGAGAACAGAAAAACAAGGAAGTATATGATGAAAGCAATATCTATCCTGTCGATCGGTGCGCTGGCAGCGATCATCGCGGGCTGTTTAAATACTGAGCACAGTGCCTTAGCCACAGGAGAGCGCTATCCGTGGAAGAAAAGTATTGTGACAACTGTCTTTTGGGTCGGCGAGCAGCCGAGCGGAAATAATCCCGTGCCGAACCGGAGGAGTTCCTGGGACAAAAATTGGAGCAGAAGTTACGGCGGATTTGACGATCCCAATCCCGCACATCGTAGCAATTATATTCCGGTAAAGTTCACGCCGCGACAGAATCCGTTTTATTGCGCGCTTCCCTACAATGACAAGACATCTACCGGTCACCGGCTGGAAGCGCCCCGCGTCGTTCCGTGGTTCAAGGAAGCGTACCAAGGCCCCGGCGTTTCCACCTGCAAGGATCGATGGGTCGCGATTCGCAAAGGGAATCGAACGGTCTATGCGCAATGGGAAGACGCAGGACCTTTCCGAACCGATTATTGGCAATATGTCTTCGGCAACGAACGTCCGAAACATAATTTGAACAGAGGCGCGGGTCTCGATGTGTCTCCCGCTGTGCGTGACTATCTCGGATTAAACGATACGGATATGACCGACTGGCGATTCGCGGAGTTTAGCGAAGTATCGCGCGGGCCGTGGTCGACGCTCGGAGAAAACAACACATTTGTAATTGGCGATCGCAAAACAGGCATGGAATTGGCCGAGACGTCAAAGCGCGCTGAAGGCGGTGCAGTTGTGCGATAAGCTTCGTGAGGAGAAGTCATGTATTGATCGGTACGCCGATGAAGACCAGTCGGATTGCCCAGTTTGGAATTTCGAGAAACGGGAAGACCTGTGTCGCTATCTGCATCAGCAGCCACGCCACGACTGCATAGGCGATCGCAACTTTGTAAACATTGCGCCGTTTCAGCTCGGCGAACAGTTTCTGAAGCTCCATGCTAGCTATTTGTTAGGCCTAATCTGTTCCGGACCCGATAAGAGTCGCTGGAAATCGGGACGATCGCGGATCGGATCCCATACTGGATCAATCTTCAAGCGAGCGATGGAAGCTACCGCGCCCGCCGGGATGGAGAGCAAACGTCGAAGCCTCTTAATAGCTTCCTCAGGTGCGCCGGCTCGCGCCTCGATTTGCGCGAGCCCGTTCTGAAAAATTGGACCGGTAAAAGCGTCTTTTTCAATTGAGATTAAGTCCGCCGCTTCTCTCGAAAGGCGCAGAGCGTCGGCATTGCGTCCAAGGACGAGGTAAACCCAAGATAACTCTCTCATGGCCAAAGTATCATCCGGTCGCTCTCTGAGTCTGGTCTCGAGTAACGGCAGCGCTTCTTCTCCAATTGATTTGGCCGCTTCAGTCTGTCCTGCTAGCAGGCGAAGGACGACGCGCGGGAAAAGCTGCTGCAGACGATCACTGTTGGTCGTCCGCTTCTCGAGAGCCCGCAAAGCATCTGTGAAGCGTCTTTCAATCACGTCGAGATAAACCGGCATACCGAGGACAGCCGCAACGTCGCCGCCTGCGCCATAGCCGGCCGCGCCTTGGCCGAAGAGCCTATTCTTGGTATCCTCCAGAAAACCGTCGAAAACTCGCTGAGCTGAGTCGACATCGCCCGTCCCATTGACGCGAGTGATGAGCAGGAATGCCGCTGCGATCGTGTTGTGCGGATCGATTCCGAGCGCTCGCAATTCAGCACCCTCTGCGTCTTTCCACTGGCGCAATGTTCCGTAAGTCCCTCCGATATTGGCCGGGATTGATGCATCTCGCGGATCGAGCTCCTCCGCCTGTTGAGCGTCCGCCAGTGAGCGCTCCCATTCGCCGCGGCGGCGATAGACCCACGCGCAATACTGTCGAGCCAAAGCATTGTTGGGCTGCAACTCGAGCGTGCGGTTAAACTCAGCCAGCGCGTTCTCGTATTGGCGATGGCCGTAATAAAAGAATAACCCAAGTGCGAAGTGCGCTTCCGGCGAATTTGGAGCCAGCGTTAGAGCGCGGTCAATAAGCGACTTTACCTCCTCCAACTCCGTTGCCGTTAAAGCTGAAACATACCAGGCCCGCGATAGCCGACTGCGCGCGAGCTCTGCAGCAGCCTGGGCAAAGTTTGGATCCCGTGCCAGGGCCTGCCGGTAAAACCCGTCGGCACGATCGTAGGCGTCGCTGGCCAGAACGTTCTCAGCCTGGTGAAACTCATACTCGCCTTTTAGAAAAAGATCGTAAGCTTCTGCATCGCGCGTACCGGCTGAGGCCAGAGCATGGGATTCGCTTGGCGAAAGCTTGGCTTTCAACGCATCGGCAATTTCTTGCGAAACTTCGCTCTCAACCCCTAAGACATCTTTAAGGTCACGGTCGTAACTTTTTCCCCAAAGATGCGTATCGGCGCGCGCGTCGATTAACTGCACGTTGACCCTTACTTTGCCGGCAGTCTTCTGCACCGCTCCCTCCAAGACAGTGGAAACCCCCAGTTCTTGCGCCACCGCCTTTAAGTTGTCCGGCTTGCTCTGATACTTCGCCGTGGAAGTGCGCGAGATAACCTTGAGATCGTGCACAGTCGCCAATTTCGTCACAATCTCATCCTTAATGCCCTCAGCAAAATATGCGTTGTCCGGGTCGCGGCTGAGATTCTCGAATGGCAATACCGCTATTGACTTTGCTAACGACTCAGAACTTCTCATAACTTTTGGAGCTGTGTAGCGGCCAACAAAAAACACGGTTACCGAAAGCGCAGCCGCTACGATGATGATGTAAATCCAAGCTTTGTTTCGAGACGGTTTCGCTGCCTCGCGATCAGTCGATTCCGTTAGTTTGATTCCTTCCGGCGTTAGCTCGAACGCCCAAGCAAGAATCAACGCTACGGGAAATCCGATAATGAGCAGCAACACTACAAGTCGCACTGCCCAATTCGGAATTTCGAAGAATGGAAAGATCTGACTCGCGACTTGCATCAGCAGCCATGCGACGACTGCATAGGCGATCGCGACCTTGTAGACGTTGCGCCGTTTGAGCTCGCCGAAGAAATTCTTCGGATTCACGCTTCGATGTTGTGCCACACGGCGCGAAGTCGTTCAAGTCGATGTGGAGGTCTCATCCAGAAGCTGCTGAAGTCGCAGCGCTAAGTTCGATCCGATTTTCAAGCCATCAAGACGAACGCTTGCAAAGCAAAACCATGCCGGAACAGTTGCCAGCAATGCCGGGCGACGTTGAAAAACTGCATTCGAAAATCGAACGCGCCGTTGCTGACCGCCAATTGATGGAATCGGCGGAGACGAACATTCGAATCCTGCTTTCCAGAGCGCCATCGGATCTTTTTTTGCGAGTGGTCGACGAACTCGTTACGGCCGGGGCATGGCCAGAATTGAACGATCGGTTTTACCAGACGCTTGTATTTGGAACGGGCGGACTTCGCGGGCGCACGATCGGGAAAATCGTAACGGCTGCGGAGCGCGGTAGCTCGCACAAAGACGAACGGCCGCAATTTCCATGTGTGGGGACGAACGCGATGAATTTCTTTAATATCAGTCGCGCGACCCGGGGACTCGTCGCATATCTGCACGATTGGAATCAGCGCGAGAAGATTTCAGCGAAACCGAAGATCGTGATCGCGCATGACCCGCGTTTTTTCTCGAATGAATTTACTGAACTCGCTGCCAAAGTTGCGTCGGCGAATGGATGCGATGCATTCGTCTTCGAGGGGCCACGTTCAGTACCGGAACTTTCATTCGCTGTTCGTTACCTCAGAGCGAACGCGGGCGTGGTTATCACGGCAAGTCACAACCCCCCCCACGACAACGGCTACAAAGTCTACTTTAACGATGGCGCTCAGGTGATCGAGCCGCACGCGAGCGGGATCATTGTGAAAGTAAACGCGATCACGAGTGAGGTGTTCACGCCGCTGCCAAAAGATCGACAAGGGAAGATCACGACGCTTGGAAAAAAAATCGACGAAGCGTACATGCACCGCCTCCAGACGTTGATTTTAGATCCGCAGATTATTCGCGAAGCAAAGTCGCTACGCGTCGTTTATTCGCCGCTTCACGGAACCGGACGGATAATCATTGAGCCGATGCTTAAACGGCTCGGATTCAATTTTGATGTCGTCCCAGGGCAGGACCGTTTCGATGGGCGATTCTCTACAGTGAAATCGCCCAACCCGGAAAACGCCGAGGCGCTGACGATGGCGATCGATCTCGCGCAAAAGGAAGATGCCGATCTGGTTGTGGCGACCGATCCGGATTGCGACCGGATGGGCGCGGCAGTACGGGCACAGGAGACAGCCGACACGGCTGCCACTACAGGCGGCAAAATGAAATTGCTGACCGGCAATCAAATCGGTTCGCTCATTGCTTATTATCGGACGAAGACGCTGTTTGATCAGGGCATTCTGAACAAAGAAAACGCGGCGCGCGCCGTGATCATCAAAACGTTTGTGACGACCGATCTGCAAAAAGCGATTGCGGAACACTACGGTTTGCGATGCGTGGAAACGCTCACCGGCTTCAAATACATCGGAGCAAAACTGAGCAAATACGAGCGGGCGCTTCCGAAAAACGTGCGCGGGAACTATGTCGATCTTGGCGAAGAAGAAACACGGCGACTTCGTCTCGCCTATTCTTCGTTTTATGTATTTGGCGGCGAAGAAAGTTATGGTTACAGCGGCGCTGATTTCGTTCGCGACAAGGACGGCAATGGCGCGGTGATCATGTTTTGCGAAGTGGCTGCATACGCGAAGTCCCGCAGTCAGACAGTTGATCAATTGCTCGACGAAATCTTCGCAATCTTCGGCTATTTTGCGGAGAAGAATGGCTCGCTTGTTTTCGAAGGCGCGGAGGGCGCGAGCAAGATCAAGCAATTGGTTGAATCTTACGCGAGGCATCCGTTTTCAGAAGTGCTTGGATCGAAAGTGACGGGCACCAGAAATTTCGAAACAGAAACAGTTCACGACATCGAAGGCGACGAAATTCCCAAGGAGAAGATGTCGATCTTCGAACTCGAGAATCGGACACGCATTGCGGTGCGTGGGTCAGGGACCGAGCCCAAGATCAAATATTATCTCTTTGCGCAGCAGCGGCCCAAAAACGGAAAGTTCGATCCAGCGGAACTTGAGCGAATCAAGAAGGAAGTTAGAGAAAAACTCGACCAGCTCTGGGACTGGTTGCAAGAGGATGCTCAGTCGCGTCTGGGCGGATCGCAGGGGTGAACACGTTACGAAAATTGCTGCAGTTCTGGCCATGGCTGGCAGCGATTTTAAGTGGAGTCCTTTGCGCAGCTTGCTTCCCGCCGTTTAACCAAAATTGGCTGTGCTGGATCGCGCTCACGCCATTAATCGCCGCCGTTTGGTTTTCGGGGCAAAATTCAAAACGGCAATGGTTGCGGAACCTGCTGCTCGGGGATGTGGCTGGAATCGTTTTTTTTACCGGGACGTTTAGCTGGCTTGGTTCTCTCGGAACCTTATTTGACAATTTTTGGCTGCATGGGTTGTCGCTGCTGCTTTCCGTTTATCTCGGGCTTAATTTTGCATTTTGGAGCTGGTTCTGCGGACTCCTGGGGCCGATCGCCGTGGCAACTGCGTCCGCCACAGATGCGACCGCTCGTTCAGTCACAAACAAATGGAGTGTGATGCTTCAACGCGCCCGCCGCACGGCGCCGGTCCCGCAATCACCGTGGCTAAGATCGACAAGTAACCTGCGACTCGCCTTTCTGCTCGCGTGTGCCTGGGTTGCGCATGAGTGGTTGCGTGGCTGGTTGTTCACCGGATTCGGTTGGAACGGGCTGGGCGTGGCGCTGCACGTGAACTGGCCGCTTATCCAAATCACGGAGTTTACCGGGGTCGCTGGATTGTCCTTCATGGTAGTGTTTGCCAACGTAATCGCGCTGACCACGGTGCGGCGGTTAATTCTTGAAGCACGCACGCATGCAATGCGTCCGCACTACGACCTGACACTCACGATGGCCGCCATTGTCGGCGTTCTCGCGTTCGGCGTGCACATCGCGCAGAATCCGTCACCGACGAAACCGCTCCGCGTCGCGGCGGTACAGGCCGGGATTCCGCAGCAACAAAAATTCGATCCCCAATTTGCCGAAGAAATTTTCGCTCAATTTACGCGCTTGAGCGAGATCGCACTGCGCTCAAAGCCGCCGCCCGATCTGCTAATTTGGCCAGAAAGTTCGATGCCCGAACCCGTACGGGATGAAAACACAGAGAGCTACCAATTTGTAATGGATTTTTCTGGATCGACAAAAGCGGACTTGCTGCTGGGCACGATCGATATCGAAAATGGACATGACTACAACGCGGCGCTCCTCGTCTCGAACGCCGGCCAGCAGACGCAAACTTATCGCAAGGTCCATCTCGTTCCGTTCGGCGAATACATTCCACTTCGACATTCGTTTCCGCTGTTTGCCGCGGTGGCGAGCAAGTGGGTGCCGGGTGATTTTGATGACGGGAAAAATTACACCGTTTTTCGACTAACCAGTGGCGAGGTCCAGCTTGCGCCGCTGATTTGTTTTGAAGACACAATCGGCGAACTGACGAGGCAATTTGTGCTCAAAGGCGCGAACCTATTCGCGGACATTACGAACGACGGCTGGTTCTTGCGTTCAGCCGGTTCGCAGCAACATCTGGCCAACGCGGTTTTTCGCTGTGTGGAGATGCGCCGTCCGATGATTCGCGCCGCCAACACTGGCGTTACCTGTTTCGTGAATGAATTCGGCCGTGTTACGCAACTGTTGCAGGATGAAACGGGGAGCACTTTTACCGAAGGCGTGCTCACTGGCGAGATCGGCGTTCCCATTGAGCGTGAGTTAACGTTTTACACGCGGCACGGCGAACTGTTTGCGAAGGTGTGCACATGCATCGCGCTGGTTGCACTTGTGATCACGATTGCCGTGCGTCGACTCAGATAGGGGCGATTGATCTCAATCGTCTAGGCGATTCAGTGAACCGGCCCTGCCTATAGAATCATCCATCGCGAGAATTTCTCATATGTGTTAAGACTCATTGCGATGGGCGTCGAGCTGCCAATTGATCATTTGCGCGAGCTTTGGCCGGAGAAGTTTCGTGGGGGGCGCGTCGGCGCATTACTTCATCCAGCATCGGTTTCGGCAAAGCTCGAGCACACTTCGAATGTTCTTGAGCAGCATAACGACGATCTATTTCGCCTCGCTGCTTTCTTCGGCCCGCAACACGGTTTTCATGGCGAGACCCAAGACAACATGGTGGAATGGAAAAGCTACGAGCACCCGCGGCTCGGCATTCCGATCCACAGTCTCTACGGCGATCATCGCGAGCCAACTGGGGAAATGCTGGACGATATCGATCTTCTCCTTGTTGATCTTCAAGATGTCGGCGCGCGCTATTACACGTTCGTTTGGACGATGTATCTCTGTATGCGCGCCTGTGAGAAAGCAGGCGTTCCTGTTCTGGTCCTTGATCGACCAAACCCAATCAACGGTATTACAACCGAAGGACCAACCCTCGATCCGGAATACCGATCGTTTGTTGGCTTGCATCCGATTCCGGTTCGGCATGCCCGCACGATCGGCGAATTGGCCAGGCAATTCCGAGACGAAGCATTCCCCAATTGCGGGTTGTCGATCTTGCCGATGAAAAATTGGCAGCGCGCGATGTGGTTTGATCAAACCGGCCTTCGATGGGTGATGCCGTCGCCGAACATGCCAACACTCGACACCGCCACTGTTTATGCCGGCATGTGTCTTCTTGAAGGAACAAATATTTCCGAGGGTCGCGGCACAACACGGCCATTTGAAATCTTCGGCGCGCCGTTCATCAACGCCGAAGTTCTTTGTTGCGAGCTTAACAATTCAAAACTACCCGGCGTTTTCTTTCGCGAGAAGTATTTTGAACCGACGTTTCATAAGTTCGCCGGGGAACTATGTGGCGGCGCCCAACTGCATGTAATTGACCGCAAAACTTTTTGTCCGTTTATGACTGGAGTGGAAATCATCAAGCGCATTCGCAAAATTTACACCAAGCAATTTCAATGGAAGCAGCCCCCTTACGAATACGAATGGAAGCGTCTTCCGATCGAGATATTAATCGGTGGACAGCTGGACTCGATTTTCGGCGATTAATTACCGGTGCGTTTGTTGTCGCCTGGTCGTTGTCGATCCTGCCCGAGATTCGTGCGGACATTCCATGGCCTGAAGTTGTGCAACGTCTTGCCTATGAAAATGAGAAACTGGCGCGGCGCCCGCAAGGTCACAACGGCGAGTACTTCATCGTTTGCACTCTCTATTACACTCCGATGGAATCCGGTTTCACTTTCGAGCGCGGATTTGACGCGACACCGACAACGCGTCCTGGATTGCATGGACGCACTTATCCGCGCGATTTTCTTCGCTCGGTCAAAAAGGAAGGTTTCGGCCGTCTGCGCGAGCCGGTTGACGGCCGCCATTACATTCGTTACAACGGCGGAGATTCATTTGCCTTTGGATCGAAACCAAGTGGCGGTGGTGGCATTCTCGTTTCGCGCTTTTCCGCTGCCGCAAAACCGGGCCAAATCGGCTTGCGTCGCGGCGTAATTATCGAAACGCCGTCTTCTACCGTGAAGGAAGTTTTTGGCAGCACGCGATGGAAAATCGTCGACACGGGCGGCGGGCTGCGCCGGTGGCAAATCGATTGTTACTATGGCGAGGATGAACCGCTTGGTCCCGGCCGCTTCATGGCTCGGCCACGTGGAACTACATTTGAATACGCCTATTCCGACGCGCGAATCGAGAAATGACGTGAGCTCTTTCCTAGTTCGGCTCAATTTCCACGGCGATCTTTCTTTTTTTCTCAGACCCAAAAGACGCCCTGAAATTATCGAACGCGGGTTAGCGGAAAAAACGTCGATAAAAGATGTGATCGAGTCGTGTGGTGTCCCGCACCCGGAGGTAGATTTGATCCTCGTCAATGGGCAACCCGTCGATTTTAATCACACACTCAAAACGAATGTGGATGTCGACGTTTATCCGGTGGGATTTTTGCCAACGCTTTTTACGGACAAACGATTACAAGGGTCTCGCTTCGCCAAGTTTGTGGCTGATGGACATCTGGGCCGATTAGCACGTAATCTCCGTCTGCTCGGCGTGGACGTAGCTTATCTCAATGCCGCCCAAGATCGACAATTGCTAGAGACGATGCAGCGTGAGAATCGAGCGCTACTCACGCGCGATCGCCGCCTGCTCATGCACGCGGTTGTGCAAAACGGTTACTATCCGCGATCCCAATATGCGACAGAACAAACCATCGAGGTAATCCGTCGCTTTGATCTTCTCCGGTCGATCGCTCCATTCACGCGGTGCCTCCGCTGCAATGCGTCCCTCGAGAAAGTTAGCAAAGCTGAAATAATTGAGAAGCTCCAGCCGCTTACGAAAATCTATTACAAAGACTTTCGGCGCTGTTCGGGATGCGGGCAAATTTACTGGCCCGGATCGCATTTCTCGAAACTCCAAAAGCGCGTCGAAGAACTACGCGTGCGATTTTCGAAGAGCGCAGCCTAATTGATTCTTGTTAGCAGAAATTTGGGCCGGAGTTTTTCTAGGCAATGCCGGATTCAATCGTATGCTCGCCGGTTCCGAAAATGAGATTCGCGCCTCGCCACCCCTTGCTCGTGGTGATTTTTCTTGCGCTCGGATTTGCAGCACCGCTGCAAGCTTACGCCCCACTTGGGCACGAGATCGTCGGGGCGATAGCTGATGAACGACTGGCGAACACTCCCACTGCGGCGAAGATCAGAGTGTTACTTAATGGAATGACATTGGAAAAAGCGGCCGTGATTCCCGACGAGATCAAAGGGTGGGACAAGAGAGGCGTGGATGATCCAAAAAGCTTTCACTACACCGCTTATCGTAAAATCGACATGCAGTTGCGTGACTTTTGGCGCGCTAATCAACCAACCCATGATCCCAATTCAGCGATGCCTTCGCATCATTGGTTTCACTACACAGACGTCCCCATCGTACGGGTGGAGAAATATACTGAAGGCCAAGCCGGTCGCAGCAGATGGGACGTCGTCCATATGATTCCGTACTGCATCGAGGTCTTGCAAGGACGAATACCCGAACAAAACGAGCGCAGAATCACCAAGCCTGTCGCCATTATTTTGTTGGCCCATTATGTCGGCGATATTCACCAGCCCCTGCATGTCGGCGCGGAGTATTTCGACGTGCAAGGTCAAGTCGCCGACCCAGACAAGGATAAATCATCCCTGCCGGACGAAGGCGGAAATACGTTCACGTTGGAACTAAGCGATGACCTCCCGCGCGGTCGGGGTATACATAAGAAGACCTTCCACGGTTTTTGGGATTATGATGCTGTAAATGCGCTCTTTCCAGAGGTGCCGAAAGCGTTGCGAAAAAGCGAGCTCCAGTCACAGATCGAGCCGCTCAAAAAACAATTGGTTCACGAGATGGCCACGCATGAACCCAGGAACTGGCGAATGCCGGCAAATCTTGAGATCAGGAAATATGCGGAAGCATGGGCGGAAGAAATTTTGCCAGTTGCGCGCGAGGCACATCAGCGATTGCAATTTACGAACGTGTATCCGCGGCAGGAAGAAGATCGTGTCCTAGCGGCTGGTGAGGCCGAGGAAAAACCTATGCCAGATCATATCGCTTACCGCACCTGGGCGACAAATGTCGTCGGAGAAGAATTGCACAAGGCCGGTTGGCGCCTCGCTGATCTACTCGAAAAGGCTCTCAGATGACAGACTGCCTCATCTTGCACGACGAGTGATTAGCGTGTCGGATCCTAAGCAATAAAAATCGCGCCGGAATTTCTTCCGGCGCGATCATGAGTTGAGATCTTTAGATCGAATCTATAACACGATCAGGTCTCGGTTTTCTTTGCCTGCGCAGATTTCTTGCACTCTGCTTTTAGCTGAGCGAACTGCTCGGCCGAAAGAATTCCCTTTGCCTGTTTGAGGAAGGTTTTCCGGCTTTCCTTTGTGCAGCCAGCCTTCATACACTCTGCTTGCCACGCTTCGATTTTGGTCTTTTGATCCGGCGTAAGATTCAACGCTGCCAAATCAGCGCATGCCGTTTTCTCAGTGTTCGACACGCCTTTGACACAACACGTCTTGTCCCCTGCGAACGCGCTGGACGCGACGAGCATCGCGGCCGCAACTAATACTGAAACTGTAATTTTGATCATGATGGATGCTGAGACACGCACATGCCTCAGGGCGTTCAATCTATCTCGTTAGTCCAAGTTGCTCGCGAAAGTGAAACTTAGAGTCGGCGTTGCCTGCAAAGTGGAATTGCGGCTGACACAGCCGCCTCTACAGTAAACCACTCATGTCGACGACGCTCGAAGCCATTCGCCCTATAGAACTGGCTGAAGTACAAGAAGCGCGCAAACGAATCGGAGCGACTGTCGTGCGCACACCGCTGATCCGCCTGGAACTCGGACCGGATTGTCCCGACATCCGGCTCAAGCTGGAGAACCTGCAACCAATTAATGCTTACAAACTGCGCGGGGCGGCCAATGCTGTGGCGATGCTCTCCGAGTCCGAGCACAAGCGTGGCGTCTGGACCATTAGCGCGGGAAACGCCGGACAAGGGGTCGCTTATGCTGCGCGACAAGCAAGCGTGCCGTGCACCGTGGTGGTGATCGAGACGGCCCCAAAATCTAAACTTGAGCGGATGCGCGCGCTTGGCGCCAAATTAATCCCTGTCCCTTACGACGTCGCTTGGAAAGCACTCGAAAAGCGTTCGTTTCCCGGAGCAGAAGGAACGTTTGTGCATCCATTCGACGATCACAATTTCATCGCTGGTCATGGCACGATGGGTCTCGAAATTCTTGAAGACGCGCCGGACGCAAAAGCGGTTATCGCCAGCATTGGCGGCGGAGGACTCATCACCGGCGTCGGTAGCGCAATTAAAGCGCTCAAACCGGATGTGAGAGTTTGGGGAGTCGAACCGGAGACCGCGGCGCCCGCCGCGCTTTCGTTCGAAAAGGGATCTCCGCAAGTGTTCGAGAATTTTAAGCAGTCGTTCGTCGATGGCGCCGGCGGCCAGAGCGTGTTCCCGCGGATGTGGGACCGGATGAAGCCGGTCGTGGACGGTTACCTCGTTGTTAGTTTGGACGAGACAAAGAGAGCGATGCGACTAATGGCGGAAAAAGCGCGAATCATTTCGGAAGGCGCTGGCGCTTTGCCAGTCGCCGCTGCACTGACCGGAAAGGTCGGCAAAGGACCGATTGTCGCGATCGTCTCGGGCGGCAACATCGACATGAAGAAATTCTGCGAACTGATTGGCGTCTGCGCGGCGCGATGAAACAAGAAGAAGATCAACATCAACGACAATGTTTGTGCTCGGCGGAGTATTCGACTGGGTCCTGTCGAAAATAGCGCTGCAGTTCCGCGTACAGTTTTGGATGACGACTGCGTAGCGCACATGGCCGCTCGAAGAACGCCTCGGTTGATACAGCGAAAAACTCAGCGGGATTAGTAGCTCCGTAGGTATCGAGAAGCGTGGGTATTCCGGTCTCATCGGCAGCACGCAGCGACGCAAACTCGGTTCTCATCACTTCGCTCCAGGACAATTGCTGTTCGCGCGTTGTCAATCCCGGCACTCCATCCGCTGCGAAATTTTCGTAATCGAGTTGGTGCGCAAATTCGTGAAGGACAACGTTCTTGCCATCGGAAGGATCAGCGGCGCCGGATTTGGCGGCGTCCCAGGAAAGAACTAACGAGCCCATCCTACGGCCGGTCTCGCCAAGACGGGTCATTGTCGCTTCCTCCCACACGTGGTCCTCAATCTGCCGTTTCTCTTCCACCATATATGCTGAGGGATAAACGAGAATTGTGAGCAGACCCGGGAAATAGTCTGTCTCGCGATGCAACAACAGAAGACACGCTTGCGCCGCAATAGTCACGCGGATCTCATCCGTGATTGCGAGACCGCCACATCCCTCGAAACGCTTTTCCGCAAGAAACACTTGGATGTGGCCGAGAAGCTCAGCCTGGTCGCTCGCGGACAACCGGCGAAAAAACAAAGCGCTACGCTGGATCGTCGCCAGCCATTCCTTCGGAAACGGCTGGGCCCGCAATCTGCGCCGACGTCCTTGCTTCAGCAAACCGAACATTGTCCCGAAATCTAGGTGCCACGTCGGATAGCGCATATCGAAATTCCTTCGCTTGGAGCAAAGATCGACATATCAAAAGCCTAGTGCGCGGTGGCTCAAAAGGCGCATAATAAAGCGATTCCGGAGGTGCTCACATGAATACAATCTCAATCTCTCGACGTAGGTTTGCCCAGTTATTAGGCGCCGGTGCTGCAACCGCTGTCGTTAGGCCGACGTTTTCTTTTGCCACTGAGCCAGTCCCAAAATCGATGGTTCAGGGCGTTGTACGCTTAAGCGCAAATGAAAATCCTTACGGGCCTTCGCCGAAAGCGCTTAAGGCGATGAACGACGCATTCAACCTGTCATGTCGCTATCCGGATGAACACAACGATTTGCTCATTGATGCGCTGGCCAAACTCAATGGCGTGAATCGTGATCAAATCCTACTCGGCGACGGCTCGGGCGAGATTTTGAAGTTGTGCGCGGAGACATTCACCGGACCAAAGCAAGGTACACTGGTGGTAGGCGATCCGACTTTCGAAGCAATCATTAATAACGCGAGCGCCAACGGCGCTGAGGTCGTGAAAGTTCCGCTCACCGGCACGTTCAATCATGATCTTCCAAAGATGATGGATGCTGCAAAGGAAGGGCTCATTTACGTATGCAATCCGAACAATCCCACGGCCAGCATTACCTCCAAGAATGAAGTGCGCGACTTCATCACAAAAACGCCGCGTCAGACGACAATTCTGGTGGACGAGGCCTATTACCATTACGCCGACAGTCCTGATTACGAAAGTGTAATCCCGCTCGTTAAAGATCATCCGAACCTGATCGTCTCGCGCACGTTCTCCAAGATTTACGGCATGGCCGGATTGCGCTGTGGCTACTGCGTAGCGCAACGTGAAACGATTCAGCGAATGCACCCGCATCAAATGTGGGACAGCGTCAATATTATGGCGCTGTCCGCGGCGACTGCGAATCTAGACGATCCCGAGCAAGTCCCCAACGGCCAACGTTTGAACCGCGAAGCGAAAGCATTCACGATCGGCGAGCTCGAAAAGCTGGGCTACAAATCAATTCCGTCGCAGGCGAATTTCTTCATGGTCGATGTAAAACGTCCAGTTGTGCCGCTCATTCAAGCGTTAAAACAACGCAACGTCCACGTCGGCCGATTGTTCCCAGCACTGCCAAACTACATGCGCGTCACCATTGGGAAAAAATCCGAGATGGAAACGTTTCTGTCAGCGTTCCGCCAAGCGACAGGCTGATATTATCAGTGGTAGACGGAGCAATCCTTTGCTCGATGCCAAAATTTGCCGCGAAGCTGCATTCTAATTGGAATCGTCTGACGAAGCGGCCAATCCCCCTGTCAGCTGAGCCGTGCGTCGGTAAGCTGGAGACAGTCGAGCGCGATTGTGCATAACAATGCCAAGGGCGATCGGACGCTGGTGCTCGCGAAGAACTTTACAACGGGATGGCTCCACGGTGCCTGAACCACCGCATTTATAGCAAATGGTTCTGCCAGTGCCTCCGCAATGATAACAGATTACCGTCCCTCCCCTACCTCGTCCACCGCAATTGCTGCACGGCACTCGGCCGAGGCCACCGCAGTTTGAGCACTGAGCCATTATAGTCTCCTGTTGATCAACATGAATGTCATTTGCGAAGGATTGTTCAAGGGAAAAAGCTGCGAGACATCTAACGAGAAGCAAGTTTCTATCTGTGGCCCAAGAAGGACGCGCGCTTATTTCGCGCGAAAATCGAGTGCGCCATCCTTTGCATCGACACGAATACGCTGGCCTTCATGAAATTTGCCTTCGAGGATGTCGAGACTGAGGGGATCGAGAATTTCCTTCTGAATCGTGCGCTTCAATGGGCGCGCGCCATAAACCGGATCGTACCCTTCACGCGCGAGCAGTTCCTTGGCCGAATCGGAGAGATCGAGCATGATCTTTTGTTGTTCGAGCCGTTTCGTTAAGCGGCCGAGCTGAATTTCGACGATCTTCTTTAAATCATCTTCGCTCAACCGATCAAAGATGATGACCTCGTCGACGCGATTAAGAAACTCAGGCCGAAAATGCTGACGCAACGCGTCCATCACCAATCGCGACCGGGCTTCGCGCGATTCTTCCTCAGTGATGAATTGCGAACCAATGTTCGAGGTCATGATGATGACCGTGTTCTTGAAGTCGACCGTTCTCCCCTGCCCGTCCGTAATGCGGCCGTCATCGAGCACTTGGAGCAGCACATTGAACACATCGTGATGCGCTTTCTCGATCTCGTCGAAGAGGACGACTGAGTACGGTTTGCGCCGGACGGCTTCAGACAGTTGTCCGCCTTCTTCGTAGCCGACATAACCGGGCGGCGCGCCGATCAAGCGAGCAACGGTGTGTTTCTCCATGTATTCGCTCATGTCGATCCTGATCATGGCGTTCTCGTCGTCGAACAGAAATTCCGCAAGCGCGCGCGATAATTCCGTTTTGCCCACCCCAGTCGGTCCGAGAAAAATAAACGAACCGATTGGCCGGTTTTCATCTTGCAAACCGGCACGGGCGCGACGCACCGCGTTGGAAACGGCCACGATGGCCGCGCGTTGACCGACGACACGACGCATTAAACGTTCTTCCATTTTCAGCAACTTTTGGCGCTCGCCTTCCTGCAAACGCGAGACCGGGATGTGTGTCCAGCTCGAGACAACTTCTGCGATATCATCTTCCGTGACTTCCTCGCGCAGCAAACTTGGTCGTCGATCTTTCGACGCCTTCGCGGTTTGGTCGGCGAGTTTCTTTTCCAATTCTGGAATCCGTCCGTATTGAATCTCGCTCGCCTTGGCCAGCTCTCCTCGACGCTGCGCGCGCTCCAATTCGGTCCGCAATTGATCGAGTTGTTCCTTCCATTTGCGTTGCTCTTCGAGAACGGCCTTCTCCTTTTGCCATTCTGCTTTGAGCGCAGAGGATTTCTCTTTCAGCCCAGCGAGCTCTTTCTCGAGTTTCTTTAAACGTTCCTTGCTCGCGGGATCTTTTTCTTTCTTGAGCGCTTGCCGCTCCATCTCATGCTGCATGATTTCGCGCTCGATCACGTCGATCTCCGTTGGCATTGAATCGAGCTCAATCTTTAAACGTGAGGCTGCTTCATCAACAAGATCGACAGCTTTATCCGGAAGGAAGCGGTCGCTGATGTAACGATCCGAAAGCACCGCCGCGGCGACCAGCGCCGCGTCCGTGATCCGCACACCGTGATGCACTTCGTAGCGCTCCTTTAAACCGCGCAAGATCGCGATCGTGTCCTCGACGCTCGGCTCATCCACCATTACCGGTTGAAACCGGCGTTCGAGGGCCGCGTCTTTCTCGATGTACTTGCGATATTCATCGAGGGTGGTAGCGCCGATCGTGCGCAGCTCGCCGCGCGCCAACTGCGGTTTTAATAAGTTTGATGCATCGACCGATCCTTCCGCTGCGCCAGCACCGACAATGGTGTGCAACTCGTCGATGAACAAAATCACCTGGCCTTGCGAATCGGTTACTTCTTTTAAGAACGCTTTTAGTCGATCTTCGAATTCACCGCGGAACTTTGCCCCCGCCACCATCGCGCCAATATCCATGGCGATGATCCGTTTCTGTTTCAACGAGTCCGGCACGTCGCCGCTGATGATCCTCCGTGCGAGGCCTTCCACAATTGCCGTCTTGCCGACGCCGGGATCACCGATCAGTACCGGATTATTTTTCGTGCGCCGCGAAAGCACTTGCATAATCCGACGGATTTCGCTGTCGCGTCCGATAACCGGATCAATCTTCCCGCGCCGCGCCAGTTCGGTCAGATCCCGACCATATTTTTCGAGCGTCTGATATTTGCCTTCGGGATTCTGATCCGTTACGCGTTGCGAACCGCGCACCTGCTGAAGAGTCTGCATAAGCTTGTCCCGCGTCACGCCGAGGTCTTTCAGCAATTTCGCCGCCGGCACATTCGCGCCGGTCAACGCGAGCAGATAATGCTCGGCGCTTGTGAACTCATCCTTCAACTTGGACATTTCTTTCTCTGCGCCGTCTAGAACGCTGCGGAGTTCATTTGCAAGTCGCAGATCCACCGAGGCGCCGTGGACTTTCGGGCGGCGATCTAACTCAACACGCAGGCCATCCCGCAACTGATTCGAGTTGACGCCAACCTTCTCAAGCAGCGGTCGCACAATTCCATCCACTTGATCGAGTAACGCCGAAAGAAAATGCTCATTTGTGATTTCCTGGTGACTGGATTGCGCAGCGAGGTCCTGCGCCACTGGCAGCGCCTCCTGCATCTTTTGCGTGAACTTATCGATGCGCATGAATCACCATTAACTATCGCTTAGCGAGCAGCAAACGCGGTTTTGAAAACAGCTTCGCCCGAACAAAGTTGCCTCCTGATTGCAGGTGCGCTTTTCCCCGCGTATGAGTCTGAGCGATGAGTTCCAAACTGTTTGGAAGCAAAACACTCGGTTTACTGCGGGCAGGGCCGTTTCGCCGCTACATCATCGGTTCGCTT
>Ga0209474_10001048_pt1 | contig 28084 bp, 19 predicted proteins | sample GraSoiAngelo_145_FD_185902 | JGI IMG/M metagenome (GOLD analysis project Ga0209474, IMG submission 185902) | Grasslands soil microbial communities from the Angelo Coastal Reserve, California, USA - 14_1009_05_20cm (SPAdes) (version 2) | ecosystem: Environmental > Terrestrial > Soil > Grasslands...
CGCCCCGGACGAGTTGCTCCACCGCAGCGGACTGCATTGGGCTACGCACGAGAAAAAAGGCGTGCCGGTCGGCACCTTCCGGCACGGTCGCTAGCGCGGGGAGCCGCTTGCGCGCAACGTAGTACTCGGGATCGGTTCGCCCGACGCGGCCGGATTCGTTAAGGTACTTCACATCACCCGCGACTCCAACCACGGTGTACCAAAGCCCCGACGGCACGGGGAATTGAAGATGCTGTCCAACGGCGTTCTGGCCTGCAAAGAGCCGATCCGCCAATTTCTTGCTGACCACGATCGCGGCCGTTTGGGCATCCTGGTCGCTCGGTTCGAACCCGCGGCCTTCCAGGATGGGAATGCCGAGCATTTGAAAATAGCCGGGAGAGACGATGCGCCAGCCGACCAAGCCGCCTGTCCCTCTCGGAAATGGCGGACGCCCCTCCACGCTAATGTCAAAAAACTGCCGAGCACGTTCCCCGCCCGTTGGAGGAAGCGAATCGCTAACTGCGACTCCGGACACGCCCGGCAGGCTGCTCAAGCCCGTTTCCAGGCGCTCGAAGAATTCGGCAGACGCCGGGAATTGGCCATAAGGTTGGCGGAGCGTAATCTCCGCAGCAACGATGTTCGTCGTGTCCATTCCCAGGCGCAGAGTCTCAAGATTTCGAAGTGTATCGAGAAATAAACCTGCTCCGATAACGAGAACCATTGATACAGCCACTTGCGCGGCAACCAGCGCTGCTCCCAGTCGCGATCGACGTGGGCTTAAGGACGGCCCGGCCTTCAGCGCGCGGATTGGTTGCCCCATTAACGCCGGGGCCAGCCCGCAGATCAGGCCCGCAAAGAGCGATGCTCCCAACACAAAAAGCAAGACGAGCGCGTCGAGTCCAGCCTGGGCGATCCGTGGAATGCGTGCCGGAGCCAGCGCGACGAACAAGCGGAGCAGCCCGAACGCGATCCCCGCGCCGGCGGCTCCTCCGAAGAGGCCGAGCAGAGTGCTCTCCGTAAGCTGCAAAGCGATGAGCTTGCCGTGACTGGCCCCAAGCGCGGCGCGGACTGCGAGTTCATGCTCCCGCGCAGCGCCGCGCGCCAAAAACAGGTTCGCGACGTTTGCAGCGGTCAGAACCAGAAAAGCGAAGGCGGCTCCGAAAAGAACCAAGAGCGCCAGCTGTATCGAGCCAACCTGGTCTTCGCGCACGGAAAGCAATCCCAGCTGTATTTCCTTGCGAAACATCGGCGGCGAAGCTCGCCGCCACATCTCTAAGGCCGAGGCAAGCTGCGCGCGGGCCTGAGCAACGGTCACGCCGGGTTTCAATCGAGCGTAGGCGCGCACCACTCCAGCGACGGGATCCGTTCTCTCGGTGGCCGAAATCGCCTCGGGCAAGATGACGTCGACTCGCGCGAGCGTCGGCCACTCGAAATCCTGTGGCAAGACTCCAAGGATTCGGGTTGGCTGCCCGTCGAGTGACAACGTGTGACCCAGTGCTGTGGCGCTGCCGCCGAAGCGGTTTTTCCATACGGCGTAGGAGATTAAGCAAACCTGTGGAGGAGTAGGGCCGTCAGCCTCGCCGCCGAAATTGCTTCCCAGAATTGGACTGACGCCGAAAGTTGAGAGAAAGTTGGACTCCGCCCGAACGCAGGCCAGCCGTGTGGGTTGTTCGTCGCCAACGTCACATCCCGCCACACCAGGTCTCGTGGACGAAATGGATTCAAATGGCGAATTGCCGGCACCGAGTTGTAAATAGGAAGAGGTGAACAAGAACGGCCGCGCATCGAACGACGGGATCCGCATCCCGAAGAACACCAGGCGGTTGGCTTCAGGATACGGCAAAGGGCGCAATAGATTGCGATCAAGTACGCTGAAAAGGGCGGCGTTGGCTCCAATGCCGAGACCGAGAGTAAGCACAGCGATGGCGGTGAAGGCGGGCGACCTGAACAGCATGCGGGCGCTGTATCGCAAGTCTTGAGCGAGGTGTTCGAGCCAGAGCCAGCCCCAGGCGTCGCGGGCTTCTTCTTTGAGCAGCGTGGGACTGCCGAAAGCGCGCATGGCGGCGTGGCGGGCTTCTCCTGGGCTCATGCCGGCGGCAATGTTTTCGGCGATTTGCTGATCGAGATGGAATTGGATTTCGTCGTTTAATTGCTGAGCATTCCGGTTGCGACGGAATAAGCTTTGCAACTTGAGCCAGAATCGCCGAGGCCACACCATAGGATCACCTTCTACTTGTGAATCATTCGTATCGCAGCGCAACGATTGGATCGACGCGCATGGCGCGGCGCGCGGGCACCCAGCACGCCAAGAAACCAACCGACAGCAACAAGACCACCACCGACACCAGCGCCACGGGATCGTGCGGCGATACGTGCCAAAGTTGGCTGCGAAGCACGCGCGCCGCTGCGATGCTGGCGGCCAGTCCGATAGCAATGCCGGGCAAAATAAACCGCGCACCAAAGCGAAAGACCAGGCGGAGCACGTCGCCGGAATCCGCTCCCAACGCTTTGCGCACGCCAATTTCGTGCGTTCGTTGCGCCACCGCGTTGGACACCACGCCGTACACTCCGACGACCGCCAGAGTCAGCCCCAGCGCGGCAAAAACTGCCAGAAGCACAACGCTAAAGCGCGGCCCGGAGTATTCCCAATCGTTCAGCCGCGAACTCAGAGTGCGCACGTCGGTGACGGGCTGATCCGGATCCAGGGCATAGACTTGCGCGGCCACCGTCTTGGACAGGGCGGCTGGGTCGGTGTTGGTAAGAACCACAAGGAAATCCGCGTCGCCCGAAATCGTGTAGGGCAGGTAAAGCTCGGGAGCAATTTCTCGCGTCAGCCCGCGATTCATCACATCATTCACGATCCCCACAATCTGGAACGCGTCATCGGCAAGATGGAGCTCGTCCCGCAGACGCGGGATGCGGACCATGCGGCCCAGAGGCGCGCTGGAAGGAAAATAACGATGCACAAAACTCTGATTCACGATAGCCCATTGGCTCGCCGCAGCCATGTCGGCATCACTAAAAAGGCGTCCCTCCATCAGCGCAATGCCAAACACTCGCATGTAATCGCGGCTCACTTCACGGAGCAGGACCGGCCGCGTATCCATCTGAGGCCCGCCGGGAATTTCCACGGGCGCTTCCATGCCGGCAAAAAAAGGATGCATTCCCGTACTTAGTGCCGCAGACGCAACGCCAGGCAGGTTTTCAACGCGAGGCAACAACTCCCGGAAGAAAGTAGTGCGGTGCGGCCCATCCGGATATCGCTGGGGAGAAAGCGGCACGCGAATCGTCAGCAGGCGATCCGTGCGAATTCCCAGACTCTGGTTCTCAATCGCCATCACCGTCCGCATCATCAACACCGCGCCGACGACCAATACCAGCGACATCGCGACTTCAACGACTACCAGGCCACCGCTTGCCGATATCCTGCGAAAACCCGCGCCGGGGCCGCGCGCGCTCTCTTTGAGCGCGGTTATCAATTGCGCGCGGCTCGCATGCAGGGCCGGCGCCAGTCCGAAGAGCAGCGCGGTGACGAACGAGACGCCGAGCGTAAACAAAAGAACCGGCCGGTCAATCGCAACTTTCGCTTCGTCCGGTATGGAGTCGGGAGGCACCATGGCGAGGATGACGCGCAAGGCGCCAGAGGCCAGCGCCGCGCCGAGGACGCCACCAAGCGTGGAGAGCAGCACGCTTTCCGTGAGCAATTGGCGAATGAGCCGTCCGCGCGTGGCGCCCAGAGAAGCGCGCAGTGCGATTTCCCGCTGTCTCGTGGCCGCCCGGGAGAGCAAGAGGTTTGAGACGTTGGCGCAGGCAATCAGCAGGAGCATGCCCACCGCCCCAAAGAGAATCCAGAGCACTTCGCGGAGTCCGCTGGGGAAAGTTTCCTTGAACGAAAGCAAGCCTACGCGCCACTTTTCAGGAAAAGCCGCGGGGTCGCGCTGCTTGAGGTCGGCAATGATGGGGCGAAGGTCCGTCTCGGCTTGCGCTTCGGTGACGCCCGGCTTCAAGCGGCCGAGCAAGTGCACGTAATGCACGCCTTCCAAAAACTCGCCGCGATGAAAAACGATTGGCACGTAAACATCGGCGCCACGCCACATGAACCTCGGCGGCATCACTCCAATCACGGTGCGCACGGTGTCGTTGAGCCGCATCGAGCGCCCCAGCACGCTCGGGTCTCCGCCAAACTGCTGCATCCAGAACTTGTAGCCCAATACAGCGACCGCTGGAGCGCCGGGAGCCGAGTCCGCTTTGGCCGGCGTGCGACCGATGAGCGGAGGCACGCCCATCACGTCAAACGTGTTCATGGTGCAGACGTTGCCGCGCAGGCGCTTCGGTTCTCCTCCGCTGGCCCATACGACGTCGCTGACCGTCGAGGCAATCGTGCCTTGGAAAATCGTGTTGCGTTCGGCGATCTCCAGAAATTGGTCAACCGTATAGCCCAGCCGGAATCGCGAGGAGTCGGGAGACCACACCTTCACGCTCATCAAGCTGTCTACGTCCCGGTAAGGAAATGGATTGAGGACCACGCCATAAATGACGCTGTACATCGCGGTGGTGGCCATGATGCCCAGCGCCAGCGAAAGGATCGCCACTGCGCTAAAGCCGGGACCTTTGCGCAGACTGCGCAAACCGTAGCGGAAGTCCTGGGCGATTTGTTCCAGTTGGTTCCAGCCCCAGGTGTCGCGGGCTTGCTCTTTGGTTAGCGTCGCATTACCGAAAACCCGCATGGCGGAGTGGCGGGCTTCTTCGCGGTTCATCCCTGCGGAGACGTTTTCGGCGATTTGCTGGTCGAGATGGAATTGAATTTCGTCGTTCAATCGCTGAGCACTCCGGTTGCGACGGAATAAGGTTTGCAACTTAAGCCAGAATCGTCGAGTCCACGCCATGACATCACCCTCCAGATAGGCGTCATTCGTACCGCAGAGCCGTCATGGGATCGACCTTGGTTGCGCGGCGCGCGGGAATATAGCAAGCGGCCAGGGAAACCAGCGTGAGAAGAAATGCCACGCTCACAAACGTTGCTGGATCGGTCGGGCGAACGCCATAGAGCAAGCTCTGAAGGTAGCGCGTCAGTCCAAGGGCTCCCGCCAAGCCTGCAATAGCGCCGGCCAGGGCGAGAGCAATGCCTTGCCCCACAACCAGGCGGAGGACATCGCGCTGCTGCGCCCCCATTGCCGAGCGAATGCCGATTTCGCGAGTGCGGCGAGTCACTTCATAGGAAAGGAGGCCATACAAACCAATGCAAGCGAGTCCCAAGGCCAACAAGCCGAAGAAGCTCGAAAGGTGCGCGACCAACCGCTCTCGAAAAAGGGAGCCGTCAATTTGTTTGGTTTGCGTCGTGAAATCAGCTGGGGGAAGGTGGCTGTCGAGCTCGTGAATGATGCTGCGAGCCGCGGGAATCAACGCTTCCGGAGTTGCCGCCGTGCGAAGCTCAAAGTTGACTCGTCCTTTTTCAAGGGGAAAGTATTCGGTGGGTTCGACCGGCTTTTCCAGATCGTCATATTTTGCATCGCCAGCCACGCCGATGATTTCCGCGCCAGGATCGTCCTTCGATGCACCCAGGTGCAGACCAAGGGGGCTGCGACCCTCCAAATATCGCTGCGCGAAAGCCCGGTTGACAATCGCCACTTTGTGCTTGGATCCGAAATCGTCCGGAGTGAAAGCGCGGCCGGATAGTAGCGGGATGCGCATGGTGGCGAAGAACCGCGGGCCCACGGAGAGCAAATTTCTTTCGACCTCTTCCTTTCGTCCCTCAAGGGCGGTGCCGCCACTCCAGAGGCTGCCACTGAGGAGAGCGTCTGACGAATAGCTCACGTTGGTGACGCCGGGAAGCGAACTGAACCGGCTCTGCAGTTCCCGGTACAAGTTCTGCGCCTGCTGAGGAGTGTACTCGTTATCTTTCAGATCGAGTTCGACCAGCAGCAGGTTGCGCGTATCAAAGCCCGGATTGATGTTCCTGAGGTTAGCGAGCGTGCGCACCAGCAGGCCAGCTCCAGCCAGCACCAGCATAGAAAGCATGACTTGCGCAACCACCAGCGCGCTGCCCAGATTGAACCTCCGGCCACGCTGCGAAGTATTCGGAAGAGTCCGCGCATTTTCCTTAAGCGCAGGCGTCAAGTCGATTCGCGTTCCACGAAGCGCGGGCGCCAGGGCCGGGAGGATCCCCGCAAGAGCGGACACCAAAACGGTGAAGAAAAGGATCCGCGCGTCGGGCTTGACCGCGAAATCGTGGATGGAGCCGAGCCAATCGCTCGAGCGGAGCGCCGCGAGTGACCAGTAGGAGAAGAAAACACCAATCACGGCGCCGCCCACGGCAAGAAGAACGCTCTCCGTCAAAAGCTGGCGGATGACCCGCGCGCGGCCCGCTCCCAAGGCAAGGCGGACGGCAATTTCCCTTTGCCGCGACGCCGTGCGCGCCAGCATTAATCCACTGACGTTCGAGCACGCGATCAATAAAATGATGCTGACCGCGGCCATCAAGAGGTAGAAAGGCTCTTCATACTGCCAGCGATTGCCGGTGAGGCCCTTTTGCACGGGTACAAGAGAGATTCGTGGATCGTCTGCTTCTTTGGAGAGCGGGGTCGCTCCATGAAGCATTTCGTTCCTGAAAAAGAGGCTTACGGCGCCTTGAGCCTGTGCGAGAGAGACTCCGGGCTTGAGATGACCGATGATGGTGAGCCACCACTGGGTTTCGTCGTCGTTGCTGGAAGACCAGTGGGTGTTCATTCTCGAAAAGAGATCGAGCGGCAGCCACAAGTCCCAGCCTTGTCCGGGGACCAGTTGTCCGAAATTTGGCTCCGCGACACCGACAACCGTCACAGGGATGTTGTCCAGGTCTATTGTTTTGCCCACGACAGAGCGGTCGCCGCCAAATTCAGTCTGCCAATAGCCGTAATCCAGGACGGCAACGGGTGGAGCATTTGCAAGGTCATCGGATGGCTGCAGCAGCCGTCCCAATGCGGCCCGGACAGCCATGGTCTGGAAAAATTCTCCGGAAACGAGCGGAGCGCTGACTCTCGTTCGCTCGCCGTTTCTATCCAGGTGGATGTCCGGACTGCCGACAAAAGCCGTTAATTGAGAAAAGACCGGCACTTGAGAATGAAGGTGCTCGAAAAACGGGCGCGAGAAAGAACAACCCTCGGGCTCTGCGCCTTGCTCGCCGGTATGGAAGTGGAACGCCGCCGACAAGCAAAACCCGTAGCTGCTGTATCCGTCGGCGCGAGGTTGTTTGTGGGCTTCCCATTTCAAGAGGACGACACGGTCAGAATCGCGCACAGGGAGTGGGCGAAGAAGTACGACATCGATGAGGCTGAAGATGGCGGTATTCGCGCCGATGCCAAGAGCGAGGGTGAGCACGGCGATGGCAGCGAAGCCGGGAGACTTGCGCAGCATGCGCGCCGCAAAGCGAAGGTCCTGGGCGATTTGTTCCAGCCGAGTCCAGCCCCAGGTGTCGCGCGTTTCTTCTTTGAGGACTGTGGGATTGCCGAAGGAACGCATGGCGGTATGGCGGGCTTCTTCGCGCGTCATTCCTGCGGCAATGTTTTCGGCAATTTGCTGTTCGAGGTGAAATTGAATTTCGTCGTTCAATCGCTGAGCACTTCGATGGCGGCGGACGAGAGTTTGCAGGCGGAGCAAGAATCGCCGAATCCACAGCATGACAGCACCATCCTACGTTGTTTCTACGACCAAGTTGATTGCGGAGGAGAGGCGGCTCCAGTTGGCGGCTTCTTTTTCCAGCTGGGCGCGACCGGCCGCGGTCAACGAATAAAACTTGGCTTGCCTGCCCGTTTCGGTTTCTTTCCATTTGGCTTTGATCCAGGCTTTTTGCTCGAGGCGGTGCAGGGCCGGGTACAGCGACCCCTGCTGGACTTGCAGCACGTCCCGAGAAATTTGTTGAATGCGTTTGGCAATGGCCCAGCCATGCTTGGGCTCGGGCGCAATGGTTTTGAGAATCAGGAGATCCAGAGTGCCTTGGACGAGGTCGTTCGGTTTTCCCATACTATGACTATCTACACCAAGAATTGTAGATAGTCAAGGGGTGGTGCATTGGCGTGTCAAAGCTCTTTAGAAATGTCCCCATTCTTAACTCGTTAGAAGTGTCCCCTGTTGATTTCGCATTAGTTTTTGGTTTTTTGGTGTTAGTTGGTTGCTGGCCTTGCCCGGAGCGCAGCCCTGCGGAGCCCGCAGGCCGGAGCGCTTAGGGCGAAGCGGAGGGCAAGGCCAGCGATGGTCGCGTGGCGACCGCCTTCGACGCTCGCTTTTGCATCGCCCGGCGAGCGGCCTCGCGCCACGGATGACGGACTGGGGGTACCCACTTCCGTTTGGCTACGCGCCAGCGCAGAGCAAAGTGTTGGTGTGCGAAGGGCGGCACGGCACGCTGGCCATCGAGTACCGCGGACGCCCGCTGCGCTGGCAAGAGATCCCGGCGCCTGCCCGGCCCAGTGCTCTCGATGCGGAGCCGAAGCGCGTTGCGGTTTCGCTGGATCAAATGAGCCAGGACCTTCGCTATGCAACGCGCGTGCTGCGCAAATCTCCCGGGACAAAACCCCGTCGGTCAATCCATCACCTTCGGGTGGGACACGCCCGTAGGCCCCTGCGAGATTGTTGGCGTCGTGGGCCACGTTAGCCATTGGGGAGTGGGCGAGACCGGGAAGCTTACGAGAGCGCAAAGCTACTTTTCGCTTCAGCAGGATCCGGACAAATGGGTTCCCTTGAACTATCCTGACACGAAGATCCTCGTTCGCGCGCCCCTCGACGTCGCCGCCATGATGCCGGTCATCAAGTCGGCGGTTTACGCGGCGTGCAGCGACCAGCCGGTTTATGACGTGCGTACGATGCGGCAAATCGTAACGGAGTCCATGTCTTCCCAGCGCTTTCCGATGATCCTGTTGGCAACTTTTGCGGCATTGGCGTTGATACTCGCTTCGGTTGGAACGTACGGCGTGGTGGCCTACTCCGTTAGCCGGCGCATCGGCGAGATTGGTATTCGCACGGCGCTTGGAGCTGCGAAACAGGATGTGTTTCGCATGGTCATTGGAAACGGGCTGCGGCTGGCCTGCGCTGGCTTGGCGATCGGCATCGCCGTCTCACTCGTGCTCGCGCGGCTGCTTTCCAACTTTTCGCGATTGCTGTACGGAGTCCGGCCCAATGACCCCGTTACGTTGCTCACTGTCTCAGTAGTTTTGATTGGAGTGGCCGTGCTCGCTTCTTACGTTCCCGCCCGCCGGGCAACGCAGGTTGATCCCATGTTTGAGCTGCGCTACGAATAATTGAAGCAGACTCACGGCTTAACACTTCTTCGCGCGGCCAGCGTATAATGCCGTGCGGTCTTTCCGCGTTCGAGCAAAACCAGAGAAGCGCAGGCTCATTCACATGATCGAACGGCTACCGATGGAAATCAAAGTTCGGGAATCCGGCGCAGTGGCCATTCTCGATGTGCACGGCCGGCTCACCATCGGCGAGCCCAGCGAACAGCTTTACAGCGCGCTGCAATCCGTTCTCAAGAAGGGCACGCGCAAAGTGATCGTTGGGCTTAACAGCGCGCCGCAGATTGACAGCTCCGGCCTCTCCACGCTCGTGCGCATCTCCATCCAGCTCGCGCGCGAAGGCGGCGTGCTCCGCCTGGTCTGCGGACCAGGCCGCGTCCGCGACGCACTCACCGTCACCCGCCTCGTCGAAGCCATTCCCACCTTCGACACCGAATCCGCAGCCCTCGCCAACTTTGCCTGAGGTGTAGTTCCATGGAGCAGAGGAATACCATCCAATTGCGGCCTCATCGAAAAGAATCCGATTCACCCACAGGGTTCTTTCTCTTCCACGGTTCTGTGATCCGTGGCGCATTTGTGTTGATCGTGTCTCTCTGCATTGGGTACTCAGCATGGCCTAATGCAGACAAGAATCGCAAGAACGCCGCGAAAAGCCTCGCGCAGGAGATTGAACAGGCGCAATTCCACAAGGTCTATGTGCTGGATTTTCTCGAGCCTTCCGGCAGTCGCACCGAGAAGGGTTGCCTTTTCGCCTCCACGTTTTCTACGAACCTCGCGAGAGACGCCCACAATTTTGAGGTCGTGAATCGCATCCAGGCGCAAAAGCAACTCAATGAACTTCATATCTCACCGCAAGATATCCAGCGCCCGGAAATGCTTTCAAAAGCGGCTCAGGCTCTCGGCGCCGACGCTGTTCTCGTGGGCACAGCCACAATCTCCCCAACTGAAGCAAAGTTATTGCTCTCGCTTCGCGAAGCTGCATCAGGCAAGGAAGTCCACTCCATGGACTATCACGAAAAACTTGAAGCTGCATTCGAGACCGGTTTTCCCGCCTTCGAAGACGCGAGCAGCCATATCTATTACTTTCCGGGACTAGACGGTATCTCTCAGCCAAAATGCATCTATTGCCCGAATCCGGACTACACAGATGAGGCTCGCGCGAAGAAAATTCAGGGAAATGTCCTCTTGTCGGTGAGCGTTGATGAGAAGGGCACGATCACAAACGCCCGCGTAGTGACAAACCCTAATGACGGCCTGACAAAAAAAGCAGTCAATATCCTAAACAATTGGCGAATGGAACCTTCCCACGATCTCGATGGAAAGCCTGTTCCTGTCCGGGTTTCCATAGAAATCACGTTCCGCCTGTTCAACTAAAAGTGGCGCTACAAGAGCGCCTCATTTACGGGTGAGGCTTCACTTACAACTTAAAGCCCAGAACTTACGACTTCTTTTTCAGCCGCCCTTTTTGAGTTCGGCGAGGACCAGCTTGGCCACTTCCTTTAACGTTTCGAAGACGCCCGTGCCTTGAATCGCCACGGCTTCCAGAACCGGTTCGCCTTTTTTGCGAAGCTGCTTCGTCAATTCCGGCACGGACATGGCCTTGGGCAAATCGCGCTTGTTCAACTGCAACACGTAGGGAATCGTCGCGAAATTCAGGTTGTGTTCCCTCAAATGTTCCTGCAGGTTTTCCATGGTCTCGAAATTCGCGTCTAGCCGCTCTTCCTGGGAATCCGCCACGAACACCACGCCATCCGCCCCCTTGAGAATTAGCTTGCGGCTCGCTTCATAGAACACCTGGCCGGGCACGGTATATAAATGAAAGCGCGTTTTGAAGCCGCGCACCGTTCCCAGGTCCAGCGGAAGAAAATCGAAGAACAGCGTGCGGTCCGTTTCCGTGGCCAGAGACACCATTTTGCCCTTCTGGTTTTGGCCGGTGTGGTCGTAAACCCACTGGAGGTTGGCGGTTTTTCCGCCGAGACCCGGGCCGTAGTAAACCAGCTTGCAATTAATCTCGCGCGCAGGAAAATTGATGAAAGGCACTTTGTCGTCGACCAGTTATGCGGCCACAAATTTAGCATACGCGGTACAGGCAGGCCAGCGTTCCAGCGCCGCGTCTCCATCCCTGAAAGCCTTACTGACAGTTTCCGCGATTCCCGCGCATTCTCCACGGCCTATTTTTCGCGATGATGCGGTTCGGTAACCGCCGTGTCGCGTCGAACCGGCAAATCTTTATCACAAGGCTATGTACTCCAAGGTATTAAGCCGGCGTTTGACGGACGCCATAGCCTCTGGTAGGATGCGCTGCATGGCAAAAGTGCGAAAAGCCTCCGGGGGGTCGGCCCACCACTCCAAGAGCGCTGGGCACGGGTCCTCCAAGTCAATGAAAAAGAAGACCTTAGGAACACCTCATCCTCCGCAGCGCGGCGGCGTTGAACTGGTTGATCCACGAGTGCAAGCGCAGCTGAAAACGTACGACGAAGCGCTGGCCCTCTTTCATCAACAAAAATTTTCGCGCGCCAAGCAAGAACTCGAAGAAGTGCTCAAGGGCCCCAGCAAAGAGCTGGCGGATCGCGCGCGCATGCACCTGAAAATTGCCGAGCAGCGCATGAAGCCTTCGGCGGAGCAGAATCCGCGCAGCGCCGAAGATCACTATCAGCGGGGCGTGGCGATGATGAACATCGGCCGCTGGGACGAAGCGCGCGAAAGCCTCGACAAAGCGCGCAAGGCGGCGCCGAAAGCCGATCATATTCATTACGCGCTGGCGGCGCTTGACTGCCTGACTGGCGAAGCGGACTCCGCGCTCGAAAACCTCAAGGTCGCTATTCAGTTGCGTCCGGAAAACCGTTATCACGCGCGCAATGATGAAGACTTTGCGTTTCTCCAGGAAGATCCGCGCTTCACGGAGTTGTTGTATCCGGAGAAAGACGGCTTCGCCAGCTAGAGACCGTGACTGGTGACTCGTGCCGCTACACCTTGTTTGTACTTCTCCTGCGACTTCTACGTTCTTGCATGTGACTCCCAACGACCCTCTCGTCGAAACCTTTCCTGTAGAATGAGCAAGGCGTTTCGTTCTCAGCCAAGATGAAAAAACGCGCTTCTTCAACAAAAACTCTTCTGCCCGGCTTTCGCATTGTCGCGCTGGGCGGCGGCACGGGACTTTCCACGTTGCTGCGCGGCCTGAAAGAGCACGTGGTGCGGCGCCCCGACGAACTGGCCACCGCAGAACGACCGATCTCCGATCTCGCGGCAATCGTGACGGTTACGGATGACGGCGGAAGCTCGGGCCGTTTGCGGCGCGAGAACCGGATCCTGCCGCCCGGCGACATCCGGAACTGCATGGTGGCGCTCTCGAAGGACGAAGCGCTGATGGGCCGCCTGTTTCAATTTCGTTTCCACGCGGGGCGCGGGCTTGCCGGACACAATTTCGGAAACCTTTTCCTCACGGCGCTGACGCACGTGACCGGCGATTTCATCGAAGCGATTCGCGTGACGAGCAAAGTGCTGGCGATCCGCGGGCGCATTTTCCCTTCGACACTCTCGAATGTTCATCTCGTTGCCAAGCTCGAGGACGGGCGCGTGGTGCACGGCGAGACGCGCATCAGCGCGAGCCGCATTCCAATCCAGAGGCTGGGCCTTTCGCCGAGCCGCGTGCGCCCCCTTCCTGCGGCGATCGAGGCCATTGACCAGGCGGACCTGATTCTGATGGGGCCGGGGTCGCTCTACACCAGCGTGCTGCCGAATCTGCTGATTCCGGAGATTGCCGCGGCGATCGCGCGGTCGAAGGCGCCGCGGGTGTACATTGCGAACCTGATGACGCAGCCGGGCGAGACGACCGGGTACGGCTTGGCGGACCACATTTGCGCGATTCAAAAGCATGTGCCGCGGCGCGTGATTGACTGCGTGCTCGCCAACCGGCAGGTGATCTCCCCGGTGGTGGCGCGGCGGTATCGCGCGGAAGGCGCCACGCCAGTGACCGTGGACCTGGCTGCGCTGAAGAGCCTCGGCTGCCGGGTCATCCTTGATGATTTGGTTGAGGAGCATACGGTTTTGCGGCACAACAGCCAGCGGCTTTCGTGGTTGCTTCTGGAAGAGTTCCTCCGAGTAGACCGAAGTAAAGAAGTAAGGACGTGATGAAGTAAGGAACCAAAGAGAAAAACCTTCCTTGTAAGTTCCCGCCGTCCTTTTGCTTCGGCGTACCTCCCCTTGTGCAGGTACCTTGTGCTGGTGCATGGTTTGGAGTCTTTTTGCTGCAGGGGTATACTCACCCCCGGCAACGATGCAAAGGCTTGAAAGGAAAGGGGTTGCGGGAGGGGCATCCTGGAAGTGATTGAAAACAAAGGTGCAAATTTGCAAAGAGGAACGCAAGCAAAGGGAGAGGATCCCTGCCACCCCCCCGCAAATTGTATGGTTATCAAAACAAAGGGGCTACAAAATTTAATTGTTATAAGTTGTTGAAAGCAAAAGGGGACAAAAGGTTTTGTAGTGTCCGCCTCAAACAAACAGAGAGATCCCGAGCTGCTCCCGGGATGAACCATCCTCGTCGGATAGTTCCATTTGATTGTTGGAAGTTGTTGAAAACAAAGGAGGAGCAAAGGGCACTGGCAGGTCCATTGAGGAGACAGAGCGTTCCACGAAGAGGGGTACCGAGTGGCTTGGCGTGGATGCGATCGAGAATTCACAAGCGATACTATCATCTATTTAAGATTCCGTTAAGTTCATTTTAAGTACTAGTATTTTGCGAATAGACAGATGGATTCGAACATGCATGGCGTAAGAGATAGAAAACACAGGGGTAGAGTGCACGGGGGGGCTACGATTGGGAGAAGGAACAGGCACGTTTGAAGAATGGCGAGGATAAAACCAAGAGGCCCCCGAAGAACGGGGGCCTCTTGGTTAAGGTTCGTGTTTGTGTGGCCGTTAGAAGATGATTTTGGCCACGAGCTGGATGTTGCGAGCTTCGCCGGGGCCGATGGCGGGGGCGCCGTTGAAGTCACCGATGGTGTCGGTGACTTGACCGAAGCCACTGGCGGTCGTGCAGATTCCAGTTCCGGTGGCAGGTGCGCAAACGCCACCAACAGAGCCTACTCCAGACGCCATGTTGATGCGGTTGAAAAGGTTAAAGAAGTCCGCGCGAAGCTGGACTTTGACCCGCTCGGTGATTGGGACGTTCTTAATAAACGACAGGTCCACATCCCCAAAACCCGGCCCGGTAAATTTGTTTCGAGAGAGGTTTGCCGCGCCTGGGCAGGCCGTCCCGCCCGGAGAGCAGAACGCAGCCGGGTTCCACCATTGCTCGCCAAAGCTCGGATCAAACTTATGGCTGACACCCTTGTAAGGATTGCCGATTAAAGACAAACCCGAAAGAGTTTCATCGGAAGGTTGCCCTTTATGCCAATTCATTACGCTACTGATTTGCCAATCGTTGAACGCGCGCTTGGACCAGCTAGAGGTGGCCCAGGGCGCCTTGGGCACATCATAGGTACCACTGACGGTGAAAAGGTGTCGAGTGTCGAAATCACTGTTTCCATAACCCGCCTTAAGGTTGAAAGAATCGTCCAGTACTTGACCGCGGTACTCGCTGACTTCATCCAGAGCGTGCGACCAGGTGTAAGCGAACTGGGTGCTTAGACCTCGCCAAGCCCTAGTCCGGAAAATGGTTTGTAATGCGTTGTAATTGGAGGTTCCGATGGTGTTGAGCTGAAGGATGTTGCCCATGGTCGGAAAGATGGTGTGGACCCCAGCAGCATTAGTTGGATTGATGTTGGATACGATATTCAGCTTGCGTCCCTGGCTGCCAACATACCCAATCTGGAATACTGCGGAGTTGCCAAGGCTTTTTTCAACCTGCAGGTTGTAGTTATAGAAATAGGGTGTCCGGAAGTTTGAACTAACTGAATAGGCACCCAGTCCCTGAGGGTCGCCCGGAGCCGCGCAAAGAGGATCGCTGCAACTCTGGACGCCGGGGAAGATCGCCGCCCCTCCAGCTTAGACCGCATCCCAGTTATAGCCACTACGTGAGTAGGTGGAGACGGGGGTCGCGCCAAATGGGTTGCCCTGAATCCCTGAAGGTGCCGAGACGGGCGGCCGGAAATCGAGAAAGGGGTTCAGGTTAATCTGGTCATAGAAGACGCCCAACCCTCCGCGGACAACCAAGTCACCCTTCGCTGTGGGCTGATAAGCAAAGCCGAGGCGAGGAGCGAAATGGTTCTTGCCCGGGTTGAAGAGAGGATGACTGCCGTCCTGAACCAGAAATCCACTGCCAGAACCATTCAAGGCTCCAACAAAGTTGGCGATGTCCTTTTTGTCGCTTTGCATTGGACCAAAGTATTCATAGCGCAGACCATATTCAAGATTAAGCCTCTTAGTGATCTGCCACGAATCCTGGATGTACGCGTTGAAGGCGTTGACGTGCACCCAGCGTTCTGGATCACCAACGGCAATGGTTGAGCCGCAGGTGAAGCCATTGTTGATGTGGAGAGCATCGCTGCACGAAGAAACGTCGCCTGCGAGGAAGTCAGCCAAGGCACAAAGGAGGGGGCCGTTTACGCACGTAGGGCTTCCTGCCCAGGGGCCGGCCGATCCATCAAAGACGAACTTTCCCGTTCCGCGGCGGTGATAGAACTCATTGAGTTTCCCGTGGCGGAATTCGGCTCCGTAACGGAACTGGTGCTTCCCGACGCTGTAGGAAACGATGTCGGTAAAGTGCAAGGTCAGGTCACTTCGGCCTTCGGGCGGAGTCAGACCAATCTGCTCAAATCCTCCCGATCCGCCCTTGGAAGGAGGCGCGATGACAATATTGGGAGCTCCGAGAATGGGCTGCCCGTGGTTGGTGGCGTCCGGGCTAAGGAATATTCCCATGGCCTTGGTATCGAAGCTGTTGTTGTTGTCGTGAAAAAGCTGGTTGAAGTAGCTGGCGCCAAAAAGGAACTGATTGGTCCACCGCGATGAGAACGTGGAGTTCAAGACTGCACCGTAGTTACCGTCGTGGAGCGGCGCCACTTCGAAGTAGTATGCGAGGTTCGAACTGGCCGTTCCCAGCGCCGGGCTGCCGCCCAATGGAGCAGTCTGGTTACCTTGGCCAATGATGGCGTGCAGAGAAAGATGGTGTTTGTCAGAGATCTGGTGATCGATTCGAGCTACGCCATTGTAGCTATACCCAAACTCGGCGCTGGGACTGAAGAAATTTCCAGGCGCCGCGGGCAAGCTTCCGATTATGCTCCTGGGCCAGAAACCGTTTGTTCCAATGGCGGTCTTCGATGCAGCGCTTTCGGTAACGCCATGGGCGGTAAGCACTGCCAAAGCTTGGTTCACCCAGGCATCCGAGGGTTCCGTTGCAATCCCGGAAAGACCAAATACGAAGTCGTTCTTCTCATAGGTGACAAAGGCAAATGTCTTGTTCTTGATAATCGGCCCCCCCGCGGAGAAGCCGTAGTTTTCGTTTCGCTCTCTCGGCGCCTTGGTGCCGGGTGCGGGAACAAAGAAGGGTGAAGGATCCCCAAAGGCTTCATTCCGGTTGTAATAATAAGCTGAACCGTGAATATCGTTGGTACCGGACTTCAGGACAATGTTGGCTGTGCCACCTGCGTTGCGCCCGCCTTCGGGTCCTGAGGAGGTTTGTACTGAAAATTCCTCAGTTGCATCAATAGGCAGAACGGTGCCGGCAATCCCTGACACACCACCCTGATTGATGGCCGGAATGTTGTGCCAGAAGTCGTTGTTGTCCACTCCGTTGATTTGCCAGTTGATCTGATTTGGCCGCGTGCCGTTGAGCGATCCGAAGCCGCCGACGTTGTAGCCGCCGAAACCCGGTGAGACGCCGATCATTTGCGTAAAGTCACGGCCATTCAGGGGAATGTTCTGCACCACGTCGTCAGGAATGGTCATCGTCTGTGTTTGCGTGGTGGTATCCAGCGTGAGAGCCGCAGCGGAAACTTCCACCGTGGTGGTCTGTTGCTGCAAGGTCAACTTCACTTGCAGTGTGTAGATTTGGCCCGCGCTAACTTCAACCTTGTCCACGGTGTAAGCTGGGAAACCCGTCGCGGTCACCGTGATTTTGTACTGGCCCAGTGGAATGTCCTGAAAGGCGAAGGCTCCGTCACTAGTAGTGGTGGTGGTGTGGTCGATCCCGGTGGCGATTTCCGTGGCCTTGACCGTGGCGTTGGGAACCGAGCCGCCCGATGGGTCGCTCACCGTTCCGTTGATGGAGCCACGGAAGGTCTGGGCGTTTGCGGCTACTGCAAGTGAGAATGCAATGAGAATTGCGATGACTAGGCGCTTCATAAATTCAATTTCCCCCTCTTCGAGATCAAGAACATGAACTGACAGCACCCGCGTCCCCCGGCAGGCCGGGGCACGTTGAATAGGAGTCAAGACCACTCAAAGACCAACTGTTGCTGGGAACCTCGGTGATTGAATCGAGATCCGTCATTCAGGACGAGCCCCCCGGACCAACTCGCCCCATCTCGGTTCAAGGATACCGGCACCTTGAAGACCAATATGGTTGATGGGTGGAGTTGTAACCCGCCCCGGCGTTTGGTGTCAAGAAGAATGAATTGGGGTGAAATACTCAAAGTTTGCGTGCGAAGGATTTGGGTGGCGGGGGAGAGAAAAAGCAAAAGAAAGAGCAGCGGGGTAAACCCGCTGCTACATGGGCTTCTTCCAGGGCGGGGCGAAGGTGACGGCAGGGCGCTCCAAGCTCTTCCATTGAAAAGCAAACGATCCGGAGAATGGCCACTCTCGCGGGTCGCTGACTAGGCTGGCGCGAACTGGGTTTTCGAAGATATAGGCTGCTGCAGCATCAAAGCTCTCACTGGAGCGAAGAATGTGATCGTAATAGTCGCGCTGCCAGAGATTGCGTATCCCCAAGGAGCGGGCACGAGCAGCAGCGGAGCCCTTGAATGCGCGAACCGCTTTTGCGAGATCAGATGATTCGGCTATAGAGACGGCCAGAATGTGACAATGGTCGGGCATGAAACAGTAGGCATAAATGGAAAAGCCGCAGGGACAAAACTGGGCGTTTAGCAGGGCAATCAGCAATTCGACCAATTGAGCGTCCGTGAAGAGTTTGCGGCGATGATCGGTACAGATGGTAAGAAAATAGCTCCGGGCACCCAGGTAGTAGGGACGTGAAAGCCGATGCCGAGGATGTTCTACTCTCACAGGCGCATCTTAGCGCGCCACGTAAATTACGCATAAGGAAATATGCCGAGCAGGAAAAATAGCGAGGTAAAAGAAAGAGCAACGGCGCAAAGAAAGAGTAAAGAAAGAGCAGCGGGGTAAACGCGCTGCTACAGGAGGAGAAAAGCATGGCCACGTTTGGATTGATTGAGTATAAGGATGCGAGCCCGCAAGTGCGCGCGATTTACGACGACATCATGGCCACGCGGAAGACGGACTGGATCAATAATTTCTGGAAAGCGATCGCGCACGATCCCGCGCTGCTGAAACGCACGTGGGAAAGCATCAAACAGATCATGGCGCCGGGGGCGCTGGATCCGCTGACCAAGGAGCTGATTTATATCGCGGTGAGCGTGACGAACAATTGCACGTACTGCATCTATTCGCACACGGCGTCGGCGTTCGGCAAAGGGATGACGGAGGCGATGTTCAAGGAACTGCAGGCGGTGATCGGGATGGCGAACGAGACAAACAAGCTGGTGACCGGGTATCAGGTGGAAGTGGATGAGCGATTCAAGCCGCCGCTGCGAAGAAGTGGCGAGTGACGAGTGGCGAGTTTCGGGAATACGAAAATCGAAATTCGAAATACGAAAATCGAAACGCGAAATTCGATGATTGCAGAAGCGAAGGGAAACTGGAAACTCGAAGCTCGAAATATGAAATTCGGAAAATTCGGCCTGTACGCGGGGACAGGTGTTCAAAAGCGAAAAGGGGTACGCGCGTACTATGGTTGGGGCCTCGTGCGGAAGCGGAAGATATAAAGATATAAAAGGTAGCCCAAATGCCCAAAAGCTTCCCCTGCTTGCCCCTATGGCGGGGAGGCAGCAGCAAGCCGCAACAGCTTTTTGGGGCGGGCGAGCCGCAAAATTCTGCTTCGCGGATGTGCACGAAATGGCCCCCATCACCAAGGATTCCGACACACTGACAGCTCCGGAAAGCCCGGCACGCTCGGGATCGGCTGGACCGTCGTCCGCGGAATCCCCCGTCAAAGCGCAGCCGGTGGCGCTGGAAATCCCTATCCTGGTGAATGGAGCGCGCACGGCGGAAGGAAGCGACAAGCGCGAACCTTTTTCCGAGTCCACCAAGACGGTGATGGTTTTCGGGTCGGGCGCGGTGATTCGACTGACGTCCGCGATGGCGCCGGGACAACTGCTGTTCCTAACCAACGAGCGCACAAAAAAAGAAGTGGTGTGCCAGGTGGTGAAGTCGAAGAATTACCGCAGCGCAAGCGGGTACGTGGAACTGGAGTTTACCGAGCCGGCGGTGGGATTTTGGGGCATGCGTTTTCCAGGAGACCGGATTGGTCCGGGGCCGCAAGCCGCGCCGGCGGAGACTCGTACGCCTGCGACGGGGAGTGGAGCGCCAGCGCCCGTGCCTGTGCGTCCGGCGGCGCCCAAAACAGAGCAGCCGGCGGCAAGCAGCGCGCCGAGCGCGAACGTGAATGCGGCGAGACCGTCTGCTCCGGCACCTTCCGTTGTGAAGCCAGGGCCGTCCACGATAAACAGCTCCTCCGCCGTTCCGGCAGCGCTTGATGCCACTGGGTTGCCTGGCGCTGCAAAAGCCAAGGCCGATGCGAGTGCTCCTGCGGCTTCGGATCCTATTACAACGCCACCTGGAGCGGATACGCCGCTGGTTGAACCATGGTTGAAGAAGCGCGAGCCGGCTCCGCGGGCGTCCGCGGCGGCGCCGAGTGTGGCTCGCCCAACTCCTCAAGCGCCTACCGCAAAACCGGCAGAGCCGGAATCGAGCCCTACGCCAACGCGCAGTTTTGCTTCGGAGCGCCCGTCGGACAAGCGCGCTTCCCTTTTTGCGCCGGTGGAGGCGCCCGCAAACCTGGCGAACGTTGATTTGTCGAGCCTTGCACCCTTTTTCGAAGTGAAACCCGCGGCGGCTGATGTGCCTGCGGCGCCGCCGAAGGCAACGGCAGCCAGCGAGCCCGAAACGGAGGAGTTGAAGCAGCAGACCGCGCGCTTGCAAGACGAGCTGGCGACAATGCAGTTTGCCGAAGCGGCATCGAGTTCGACGGTGAAGGCGGAAGCTGAAAAGCTTGAGGCAAAGCCGGTGGCCGAGAAGCCTGTGACTCCAGAGGTGGACACGCCGTCCTTTCCGCTGACCGAGCAGTCGATCGCGACGCTGAAAACAGAGCTGGTCCACGAAAACGCCGTGCGGCTGCTGGAAAGTCCCGAGCCGAGCGATGCGACCCCGATCTTGCTGGACTTGTCAAAGCTGGACGAGGCTTTGAAGGTTGAGCCTCCCGCGGTAATTCCCCCTCCTTACGCAACAATTCCTGCTTTGGAGTTGCTGGAGCAGGAGGAGATGAAGATACCCGCGTGGCTCGAACCGCTAGCGCGCAATACTTCAGCGCCTTCTTCGACACAGGAACTGGTTCTTCGAGAAAAAACCAAGCGCCGCGCGGAGCAACCGCCGTTGCAGGAATTGGTGGCGCCGCTCGTGGCACCGGCAGAAGAACGGGGAGCCGTCGAGTCGCGCGTTCCTCAGTTTGGAAGCGCATTGCCATTTCAAGATGGGAAAAGCGACCGGAGAAGTGCGCCGAAGAAATCCGGGAAAGGGATGCTGCTTGGAGGAATAGCAGCGGGAATGCTGGCGTTGGCGGGCGGCGGCTGGTGGTACATGAATCAGCAGGCCTCGGGAACTCGTACAAGTAATGGGGGCGCGGGGTCGACCGCCGCTTCGGGGCCCCAAGACTTGCAGACGAGCGCCATCAGGGAATCTGTGCTGGGGACGACTCCTGCACGTCAAACGGATGCTGCGACTTCGGAAGTAAAGGCCGCCAATTCGAATGCGCCGAGCAGCCTGGCAAGCAATGCTTCTAATCCAGCTCCAGCAACCCGCGGCCCGCAAAGTAGCGCAGGGGCTTTGAATGGGGGCAATGTGGTCGCAAAGGCCGACTCCACGGAGCCGGAACCTGTTCAAGCGGTGGAGAAGAAATCGACACTCGGAGAGGTCCATCTGGCAGCGCCTAAGATTGCACAGAAACGAACGGTGCAAGCCGGAGCGGCCCCGGATGCAGGGGTTTTAAGCGAAGAGCAGCCAGCAGATAACGCAGATTCACTGGGTGGATTAGCCGTTGCGAGCAATCAACCAGCTTCGCCAGCGGCTCCGCTGGCGGTTGGCGGAGATGTGAAGCAAGCAAAATTGATTTCGTCCGTGCAGCCTGCGTACCCGGCGATGGCGAAGACGGAGCGCATTTCCGGGGCGGTCGCGATTGACGCGCTTATCGACGCCAATGGGCGCGTCACGACGATGAAGGTGATCTCCGGACCGACGCTGCTGCAAGAGGCGGCCAAGGATGCGTTAAAGCAGTGGAAATACGAGCCGGCAACACTGGACGGCAAAGCCGTGCCGATGCACCTGACGGTCACCCTACAATTCCGGCTGCAAGAATAACGACCTCGTATCTTCAATCAATACGAACAAGGTTGGCCGGGCGTTGAAAGCCGTGTAGCTTGCGGGATAAACAACAGGTTCGTATACTGGCGGCCCGGCCAAATGGCAAATCTGGCGGTGGGGTAAACCGCCGTAGTTACCTCCCTTTGGCCCCGAATTCACCCTGTGAAACATTCACAGGACGAATTGTGCAAGGACCTGTTTTGAGAGAACGGAATCAGCATTGCGCCAGCTGTTGAAACTCTGTTCCCCGCGGAACAGGGGGGAATGCTGCGCGCTGGAGAATGATAGAGAATATGGAAGTCAGCGAAGGAGAGTTTTGCATGTCGGAAGCCGTGATGCCGGAAGAGATGAATGTCTACCAAAACGCGGAAGCGCGTTTTGAGGTGGCGGCGAGCAAGCTGGGCCTGGAGCAGGGCCTGTACCGTTTCCTGAAATGGCCGAGCAAGGAAATCACGCTGTATATCCCGGTGGGGATGGATAACGGGCAACTGGAGGTTTTTACCGGCTACCGGGTGCTGCATTCCAACGTGCGCGGACCTGGGAAAGGCGGGATCCGCTTTGCTCCGGACGTTTCGATAGATGAAGTGCGCGCGCTGGCGACGTGGATGACGTGGAAATGCGCGGTGGTGAACATTCCGTTCGGGGGCGCGAAAGGGGGAGTGATTTGCGATCCGCGCAAATTGTCGCGGGGAGAATTGGAGCGCCTGACGCGGCGCTATACCGCGGAACTTGCTGTTTGGCTCGGACCCGAGCGAGACATCCCCGCGCCGGACGTGGGCACGGGCGAACAAACGATGGCGTGGGTGATGGACACCTACGCGATGCACGTGGGGCAAGCCACGACGGCGGTGGTGACAGGAAAACCGATTGAGCTGGGTGGATCCCGCGGAAGGCGCGAAGCCACGGGCCGCGGCGTGATGATGTGCTGCGACAAGGCGCTGGCCAAGGTTGGTTTGAAGAAACAAGGCTGCCGCGTGGTCGTGCAAGGTTTTGGCAATGTCGGCTCGATGGCGGCGGAGCTGATGCAAAAGGCCGGGTACAAAATCGTCGGGCTGGCTGATATCGGCGGCGGGCTCTACAACGAGAAGGGCTTCGACGTACCGAAAGTGATTGACTGGGTGTACACGCAGAAGAAGACGCTGCAGAGTTTTCCCGGAGGCGGAACAAAGATGTCCGCCCGCGACGTGCTCTTCCAGCCGTGCGACATTGCCATCCCCGCGGCCATTGAAAACCAGATCACCGAGAAAAATGCGCACCAAGTTCAAGCCAAGATTCTTTGCGAAGGGGCAAACGGGCCAACCACCTGGCAGGCCGACACTATTATCGATTCCAAGGGTATCTTCACCATACCGGATATTCTGGGGAATGCCGGCGGCGTAACGGTGAGCTATTTCGAATGGGTGCAAGACCGGCAGGGATTCTTCTGGCGGGAGAGCGAAGTGAACGAGCGGCTGCTGGATTTCATGGAGAATGCGTTCGATGAAGTGGTGCGGTACGCCGAGGCGCACAAGGTCAACAACCGCATCGCGGCGTACATGCTGGCGATCGACCGAGTGGCTACGGTGCTGAAGCTGCGCGGCATTTATGCCTAGAGACGCCGATTTTTTGAACGACACTGGATTCTTAGGACGTTTTGTAATAGTTTCTTTTCGCTGACGCTGGTTCCAGGGAACTGGCGGGCCATTTCGTAAGTCCCCGCGGAGTGTGCCTGAAGTAATTTGGAAGGAAACGGCGCGGCCGCTTTCCGCGCCAGGAAGGAGTCCGCCCTTGACCCCGGACTCGCTTTTACCAGGCCACGCAAAAACCGAGGCGCAACACGCCCGGGACATCTGTGTCGCCGGCCGGTGGATGTATGAGCGCGAATACATCGTCGCGTGCGAAGGCAATCTGTCTGTGCGGCTGGCCGACGGGCGCATCCTGACCACACCGACATGCATGAACAAGGGCATGCTTTCGTCTGAGGATCTGGTGATCACGGACATTGAGGGCAGGCAGCTCTCCGGCGACCGCAAAGTGTCCTCGGAGCTGGCCATGCATCTGTTGTTTTATCGGATGCGGCCCGACGTTAACGCGGTTTGCCACGCGCATCCGCCAACGGCCACGGGATTTGCGGTTGCCGGCCGCGCGCTCAACAAAGCGCTGCTGCCCGAGGTGATCGTGGGGCTAGGGCAGGTTCCACTGGTCCAATACGCCACTCCGGGGACGCCGGAGCTAAGCGGAGCGCTTGAGCCTTTTGTTCCGCACTATGATGCGCTGCTGCTGGCGAACCACGGCGCGGTGACCTGCGGGCCGGATATGCTCACGGCATTCTTCCGCATGGAGACGATCGAGCATTGCGCGAAGATTACGCTGGCGGCGGAGCTTGCCGGCGAGCCGGTATTGCTCTCGGGGCGCGAAGTGGCGAAGTTGATGGCGGCACGTCCGCGATACTTTGTGTCACCTCCACCGGGTGGCGGCGCGGAACTGCCTATCACCAACGAGGGCGGCGAATCCGCGGAAGATCGTGTGACGCTAACGCGCGACGAATTGGAAGCCTTGATTGACGAGGCGGTTCGGAAGGACCGCAGCCGCCGCTGATTCTGCGTATTCAAACTTTCCGCGTTCCTAAAGCGCTGGTGTGTGAAAATAGCAAGGGCTGTTCTTATGCGCTTTGCGTTCACTGGCGTGATTTGCTTTTCCTTGTGCCTCGCCTCTTTCCTTGGTGTTACTCCAATTGCGCAAACCCAAGGGGGAACCATGAAGATCTCCAACGCGTCATTTGCTGCCGGCGAAATGATTCCAAAGAAATTTACGTGCGACGGGCCGGATGTCTCGCCGAAGCTCAGTTGGACCGAACCTCCGGCAAAGACGCAAAGCTTCGCGTTGATTATGGACGATCCCGATGCTTCCGCGGGCACGTGGGTCCATTGGGTACTGTTCGATCTGCCTGCGGACACGAGAGAACTTGCAGAGGGAGTAGCAAAACAAGAGCAGCTTGCGAATGGAGCGCGGCAAGGGCGAAGCGATTTCGGCAAAATCGGCTACGGAGGGCCGTGTCCGCCGCCGGGGGATCCGCACCGGTATTTCTTCAAGCTTTATGCGCTGGATGCGAAGCTGAACCTGAAAGCTGGCGCGACGAAACCTGATGTGGAACGCACCATGAAGGGGCATATCCTCGCGCACGCGGAAATGATGGGCCGCTACGGCCGGTGACCCGGCGGTGGGTGTTTGCTCCGAGCAGTCGGGCATCCGGGGGGTTGGAAGGAATTTCACAATGACGTTTATGACCGGTTGTCGTCGGATGACGTAGCGCTCGGCAATTTTCGCCCCATTCGTTCTTGCGGTTCGCGTTGACAGGCGAAGAAAAGGCGGCAATACTGGCGCCCTAGGTCAACAATGATGATAGGGCAGCTTCGTGGACGGCTCGCGGAAAAAAGACCGAACCAGGTGCTCGTCGACGTGGGCGGCGTCGGGTACCTGGTGCAAGTGCCGCTCTCAACGTACGCCGCGCTCGGCGAACTGCACACCGAGGTCACCCTCCTGATTCACACCCACGTGCGCGAAGATGCGCTGGCGCTTTTTGGCTTCGTGTCGGCGCGCGAAAAACATTTTTTTGAGCTGCTGATTTCCGCTTCCGGAGTTGGTCCGTCTCTGGCACTGAAGATCCTTTCCGGGATGAGGGTGGAAGAGTTGGTGCCTGCGATTCGCGGCGGCGATCTGGTGCGCTTGACGAAAATTCCCGGCGTGGGAAGAAAGACCGCGGAACGCATTGTGGTCGAACTGAAAGACAAGCTCGAAGCTGTGGCCATCGAAACGGAGAAGCCCGCGGCGGCTTCTGGGGCGGGCGTGGAAGCGGACGTGGTTTCAGCGCTGGTGAATCTGGGCTACGACACGCGCACAGCTGAAGAGGCGGCGGCGGAAGCGAAACGCGCGGCAGGCGCAGGGAATTTTGAGAAGCTGTTGCGCGCGGCGCTGCAATCCCTGAGCGCGCCGAAAGGACGCGCGGCGCGGGGGGCGTGAGAAAGAGAAGCTGGGAGAAAAGATAACGCAGAGACCGCTGAGGAACGCAAAGAAGAATGGCAGATGCGAGCGCAAAACGGATGATGCAGCAGAGGCAGCCGGAGCGGATTGTGTCCGGCGCGGCGTACGAAGACGATGCGCGCATTGACGTGAGCGTGCGGCCGCGGAGGCTCGAGGAATACATAGGGCAGAAGCGCGTCAAGGAGAACATTCAGATTGCCATTGACGCGGCGCGCAGCCGCGATGAAGCGCTGGATCACGTGCTTCTCTACGGCCCGCCCGGGCTTGGCAAAACCACGTTGGCGCAAATTATCGCCAACGAGCTCAACGTTCCGATCAAGACCAGCGCGGGGCCGCTGTTGGAACGGAAAGGCGACCTCACGGCAATTCTGACTTCGCTCGAAAAGAAAGAAGTTTTCTTTCTGGACGAAATCCATCGCTTGCAAGCTGCTGTCGAAGAAGTCCTATATCCCGCGATGGAAGATTTTCGCGTGGACCTGATCATTGGCCAGGGACCGGGGGCGCGCATTCATCCTTTCCAATTGAGCCACTTCACCCTGGTAGGCGCGACAACGCGCGCGGGATTGATCACGGCGCCGCTGCGTTCGCGCTTCGGCATCGTGCATCGGCTGGATTTTTACGCGCCGCAAGATTTGCTGATCATCATTCACCGCTCGGCGAAAATCCTGAATATCGAAATGGACGAGGGCGGAGCGGAAGAAATCGCGCGCCGCTGCCGGGGCACGCCGCGCATCGCGAACCGGTTGCTACGCCGGTCGCGCGACTTCGCCGAGGTGCGCGCCGACGGGCGGATTACGCGCGCCGTGGCACAGGAAGCGCTGCAAATGCTGGGCGTGGATGAGAACGGCCTCGACGAAGTGGACCGCAACTTGATGCTGGCGCTGCTCGACAAATATGGCGGCGGCCCGGTCGGCCTGGGGACGCTTGCCGCGGCGCTGGCCGAAGAGGAGGACGCGATCGAAGAAATGTACGAGCCTTACCTCATGCAGATCGGCATGATCGACCGCACGCCGCGCGGGCGTGTCGCCACACCGCGCGCTTACGAATATTTTGGACGCGAAGCGCCGCGACGCCAGCCGCGGCTGTTTTAAACCAAAGAAACTAGGCGGCGTGGGCCCGGGCTGCCGGGATTTGCTGGATTTCCAGCGGCAGGTGGCTGTTCACGAGAGAAGCACCGCCATCTACATCCAGAGTTTGCCCGGTGATCCAGTTTGCTTCCGCCGAGCAAAGCAGGGCGACGGCATTTCCAATGTCCGCTGGCAAGCCCAGCCGGCGCATGGGAGTCCAACCGGCTTGCTGCCAGTTCCTGACGGCATCCTGAACCGATTGGGGCAGACTATTGAGCACGCTATCGTCGGTCCAGCCGGGGCTGACGGCGTTCACGGTGATTTGCCTAGGAGCCAGGGCCACCGCGAAGTAGCGGCACAACACTTCGAGAGCGGCTTTCGCGGCCCCCATAGCCACCCAAGGCTGCCAGCTTCCGAAACGGCCGCCGGGCGCGTAGGTCAACGCGATGATGCGTCCGCTGTCGCGCATCAGGGGAACGGCTTCGCGCACGCTCACCAAAAAGGCCTTGGCTTGCGAATCCATGGCGAAGTCAAACATGTCCAAAGAGATGGTCATGGGTCCGTCGTAAAATGTGGGAACTTCCGGTCGGGCGTTATTCACGAAGATGTCCAGCGCGCCAAACTCCGATTTGACCTGCGCGAACATGCGGTGAATTTCGTCGGGCTTGCAAACGTCCGCCTGCACGACAAAGCCGTCGGAGCCGCAAGCCCGCAGCTTTTCCAGCGTGGCTCTGGCTTGGTCCTCCTTCTGATAATAATGAACCGCGACCTTCGCTCCGCTCTCCGCGAGCTTCAGGGCAATGCCGCGGCCGATTCCGCGCGAGCCTCCCGTCACCAATGCAGTTTTTCCTCTAAGTGTCATAAGGCACCTCCTGGGCCAGAATCTGCGGCGCATGTTAGGGCCGCGCGACTCCCAAGTCAACCCAAGCAGCCGTGCCTGTCAAAGCTCTTTAGAAATGTCCCCATTCTTAACTCGTTAGAAGTGTCCCCTTTTTGATTTCGCATTAGTTTTTGGTTTTTTGGTGTTAGTTGGTTGCTGGCCTTGCCCGGAGCGCAGCCCTGCGGAGCCCGCAGGGCGGAGCGCTTAGGGCGAAGCGGAGGGCAAGGCCAGCGATGGTCGCGTGGCGACCGCCTTCGACGCTCGCTTTTGCATCGCCCGGCGAG
>Ga0209474_10001049_pt1 | contig 28031 bp, 28 predicted proteins | sample GraSoiAngelo_145_FD_185902 | JGI IMG/M metagenome (GOLD analysis project Ga0209474, IMG submission 185902) | Grasslands soil microbial communities from the Angelo Coastal Reserve, California, USA - 14_1009_05_20cm (SPAdes) (version 2) | ecosystem: Environmental > Terrestrial > Soil > Grasslands...
ACCGTCTGTTGATCCGCTACTTCACCTCTACTGTTGCGCCTGCTTCCTCGAGCTGCGCCTTGATCTGGTCGGCCTCCTCCTGGGCGACGCCCTCCTTGACCGCCTTGGGGGCCGAGTCGACGAGGTCCTTCGCCTCCTTGAGGCCGAGGCCGGTGACCGCGCGGACGACCTTGATCACCTGGATCTTCTGGCCACCCGCCTCGGAGAGCACCACGTCGAAGGCCGTCTTCTCCTCCACCGCGGCGCCGTCGCCCGCAGGCGCGCCGGGCGCCGCGACTGCCACCGGAGCAGCGGCAGTGATGCCCCACTCCTCCTCGATCTTGTTCTTCAGCTCGACCAGCTCGAGGACACTCATCTTGCCGAGCGACTCGAAGATCGAATCCACTCCAGCCATTACTCCTCCTCCGTGCTTTCGTCGGTAGTCGTCTCTTCAGTCGCCGGCTCTTCTTCCACGGCGTCCGCTTCGGGGGCGGCCTCGGGCTCAGGCTCGGACTCCTTGCCGCCCAGCTGCTCGATGCGCGCATCGATGAGGCCGACGAGGTTCTGCAAAGGCGCGTTGAGCAGGCCGGCGAGCGCGGTGACCGGCGCGACGATCGCGCCGAGCACCTGTCCGCGCAAGACGTCCTCCGGCGGCAGCTTCGCGAGGGTCTCGATCTCGGCCGCGGTGACGGCGCGTCCCTGCATGATGCCGCCACGAATCTCGAGCACGCGCGTGTCGCGCGCGGCGTCGGCGAGCGCCTTCGCCGCCGCAACCATGTCGCCGTCGGCTTCGAGGAACGCGATCGCACTCGGACCGTCGAGCAACGTGAGCAGCGCCTCGGTCCCTGCCGCCTCGGCCGCGCGGCGGGTAAGCGTGTTCTTGATGACGGTGAAGCGGGCGCCGCTCTCGAGCAGCCGCGTGCGGAGCTCGTCGATCTGCGGCATCGTGAGCCCGCGGTAGTCGGCGACGAGCAGCGTCTCAGCAGCCCTCAGCCGCTGGGTCAGCTCGTCGACAACCTGTTCTTTCTGTTCCTTCTTCATCTCACCTCGACTGGTCTTCCGCCCTCGCAGAGAGGACTGCCAGTGGTCTTCGGCGGGTCAGTTGCTAAGCGGGAACTGTAGCGGCCCCCTGCGGCTGCTCGTCCAGCTCTTCGACGACGCCGCGCGTTCGCGCCGGGTCGACATGGATTCCGGGGCCCATCGTGCTCGTGAGCGTGATCTGCCGGATGTAGCGACCCTTCGCCGCCGACGGCTTCGCACGCAGGATCTCGTCGAGGACGGCGGCGTAGTTCTCGACGAGCGCGCGCTCGTCGAAGCTCTTCTTGCCGATCACCACGTGGACGTTCGCGCCGCGGTCGGTCCGGTATTCGAGCTTGCCGGCTTTCGCCTCCGAGACGGCCTTGCCGACGTCCATCGTCACCGTGCCCGTCTTCGGGTTCGGCATCAGGCCCCGAGGCCCGAGGACGCGGCCCAGCCGGCCGACGTTCCCCATCTGGTCCGGCGTCGCGATCGCGACGTCGAACTCCATGAAGCCCTCCTCGACCCGCTTCGCGAGGTCGGCCGAGCCGACGACGTCCGCCCCGGCCTGCTCCGCCTCGCGGGCCTTGTCGCCCTCGGCGAACACGGCGACGCGCACGTCCTTGCCGCTGCCGTGCGGCAGCATGAGCGTGCCGCGGAGCTGCTCGTCGGCGTGGCGGACGTTCAGCCCCAACCGAAAGTGCAGCTCGACGGTCTCGTCGAACTTCGTGGCGTCCATCGACTTGAGCAGGCGCACAGCCTCGACCGGCGAGTAGACCTGCTCGCGCTCGAAGATCGCGCGGGCGCCGCGATAGCGCTTTCCGTGCTGAGCCATTACAGATCCACCTCGACGCCCATGCTCCGCGCCGTGCCGGCGATGATCCGCGCCGCCTGGTCGATGTCGCGCGCGTTGAGGTCGGGCATCTTCGTCTCGGCGATCCGGTGCACCTGATCACGCGAGAGGCGGCCGACCTTCATCCGGTTGGGCTCGCCGGAGCCCTTGTCCAGCCGCAGCGCCTCCTTGATCAGGACGGCGGCCGGCGGAGTCTTCGTGATGAACGTGAACGAACGGTCCTCGAAGACCGTGATCTCGACGGGCGTGATGCGGCCGTTCTGGTCGCTCGTCTGCGCGTTGAACGCCTTGCAGAACTCCATGATGTTGACGCCGTGCTGGCCGAGCGCCGGGCCGACCGGGGGGGCCGGGTTCGCCTGCCCGCCGGGGATCTGGAGCTTGATCAGGGTGAGAACTTTCTTGGCCATCTGCCTCAGTCCAGTTTCTTGACGTTGTCGAATCCAACCTCGACCGGCACCTGCCGCTCGAAGATGTTGACCATCACCTGCAGCTTCTGCGCGTCGGGGTTGACGTCGGTGATCTCGCCGTCGAAGTCCGCAAGCGGGCCCGAGGTGATCTTGACCGATTCGCCGAGCTGGAACTCGACCTGCGCGCGCGTCTGCAGCGCCGTGGCCGAGCCCGTGTGGAGGATCCGGTCGACCTCGGGCTGAGAGAGCGGCACCGGCGTGGCGCCCGCGCCCACGAAGCCCGTCACGCCCGGCGTGTTCTTGACCACGGTCCAGGCGTCGTCGTTGAGGTCCATGTTCACGAGCACGTAGCCCGGCAGCGTGCGCTTCTCGGCCTGCACCTTCTGGCCGTCCTTCGTCTCGATCACCTGCTCGGTCGGGACGACGACGCGCCGGAAGCGGGAGCGCTGGTTCATCGACTCGATCCGGTGCTCGAGGTTGGCTTTCACCTTGTTCTCGTGCCCGGAATAGGTGTTGATCACGTACCAGCGGAACATCAGGGTCTCTTCTCGGCTCCCAATTCTCGGCGACTAGCGCAGGAACACATGCTTGACGACGTAGCTCCACAGCTCGTCGTTCGCGTACAGGTAGACGCCGGTGATGAGCGAGGCGATGATGACGACGGCCGTGCCGCTGATCACCTGCTGCTGGCTCGGCCACTCGACCTTCCTCAGCTCCGCCCAGGACTCCTGGAGGAAACGGATTCCGGGCGAGCCCGGCCGGACCTCGTCCCGGCGCTCGGGGCGCGGCTCGCGACCGCGGGACGGCTCGTCGCCGCCGTTCTCGACCGGCCGGACCGGCGGGCGTGCGGGAGGCCCACCGGCGAGAGCCGGCCGCTGCTGCGCGCGGCGCTGCCGGCGCTGCTGACGCGTCGAGCGGGCCATTACCGCGTCTCCCGGTGCAGGGTATGGCTGCCGCACCAGCGGCAGTACTTGCGGAACTCGACGCGGTCGGGCGAGTTTCGCTTCGACTTCTGCGTCTGATAGTTCCGCCGCCTGCACTCGGTACAGGCGAGCGTGATTGCGACTCTGACTCCGGTTGCCATTCCTGTATCTCGCTCTGAGGGACGCGCTCCAGTAGCGCCGGGTGGGCTCGAACCACCGACCTCTGCATTATGAGTGCAGCGCTCTGACCAGCTGAGCTACGGCGCCACGCGCCGCCGCATAGTAGCGGAGAAGAAGCCGACGGCTCCGACCGCCACCGCGGCCAGTGCGGCACCCCTCGCGGCCCGCCGTACGAGCGACGGCTTCGGCCGGATCTCGTAGTACAGGCGCTCGGGCTTGGGTCCTCGAGGACCGGAGGCGCCGTGCTCGCGGGCGAGCTTCAGCACCTGGGCGACGTGCAGCGCGCGCCGGCCGGTGCCGCCCTGCTCGATCTGCGTCTTGCAGGAGAAGCCGTCCGCCACGACGATCGTGTCCTCCGCGAGCTCGCGCACCTTCGGCAGGAGACCCAGCTCGCCGCACTGCATCGAGACCTCGTGGTGCCCCGCCTCGAAGCCCCACGAACCCGCGAGCCCGCAGCAGCCGGCCTGCAGCGTCTCGACCTCGACGCCCATCTTCTCCAGGAGCTCGACCTCGGGGTCGATCCCGCCGGTCGCCTTGTGGTGACAGTGGCCCCAGACGAACGCCTTGCGCTCGAGCCGTGGCGGCTCGACGTCGAACTTCTCGAAGAACTCCGCGAAGTGGTACGTGCTCTGCGCGAGCCGCTTCGCGTCGTCGTCGTGCGGGAGGAGCTTGCCGAGCTCGTCCTTGAACACTGCCGCGCAGCTCGGCTCGAGCGAAACGATCGGGATTCCCTCCCGGTACCACTCGCGCAGCTGGTCGAGGCTGCGGCGGAGGTAGCGCTCGGCGAGCTCGAGGAAGCCGTAGTCGTAGAGCGGCCGCCCGCAGCAGACGTGGCCCTCGGGCATGAGGACCTGCCAGCCCGCAGCTTCGAGCGCCTCGACGGCGGCCACCCCGACGTCCGTGTGCATGTGGTTGTTGAAGGTGTCGGGGAAGAGGACGACCTTCCGCCCGGCCGGGTTCATCGTCCCGCCGCGCTGGCGGAGCCACTGCTGCAGCGTCAGCGGCGCGAACTTCGGCACCGCGCGCTCCTGCGTCATCCCCGCGGCGAGCTTGAATGCCTGCGCGAACGGCGGCGTGTGCGTGACGAAGTTGACGGGCCCGGGCGCCCGCGACGCGAGCCGGGCGACCTGGTCGATCAGCCCGAACGCGTACGCGTGACGCGGGCGAAGCTTGTGCTTCCAGCGCTGATGGAGGAACTCCGCCTTGTAGGTCGGCATGTCGACATTGACGGGGCAGTCGTGCGTGCAGCCCTTGCATGCAAGGCAGAGGTCGAGCGCCTCCATCACCTCGTCCGACTGCCAGCCGTCGGTGATGACCTCGCCTTCGAGCATCTCGAACAGGAGGCGCGTGCGCCCGCGCGTCGAGTGCATCTCCTCCCGCGTCGCCATGAAGGACGGGCACATGACGTCGACGCCGTCGGGCGTCCGGCACTTGCCGACGCCGACGCAGCGGACAGTCGCGTGCGCGAAATCGCCGTGGTCCTCGGGATACGCGAACTTGACCTTCGGCCGCCAGGGCTCGTAGTCGGCGCCGAGGCGGAGGTTCTCGTCGACGCGGTACGGCCGGACGACCTTGCCCGGGTTCATCTTCCAGTCGGGATCCCAGATCGACTTGAACTCCTCGAAGGCGCGCACGAGGTCGTCGCCGAACATCTTGGGGAGAAGCTCTGCACGCGACTGGCCGTCGCCGTGCTCGCCGGACAGTGAGCCGCCGAGCTCGAGCACGAGGTCGCTTGCGTCCTCGAGCCAGCGGCGGAACTTGGCGATCCCCGGCTTCGTGACGAGGTCGAAGTTCCAGCGAGCGTGGACGCAGCCCTGACCGTAGTGGCCGTAGAGCGAGCTCTCGTACCCGTACTCGTCGGCGAGCTTGGAGAGGCGGCGGAGGTACTCGCCCAGCCGCTCGGGCGGGACGGCCGAGTCCTCCCAGCCCTCGTGCGTATCCTCCTTGCCGGGGATGAACGCGGTCGCGCCGAGCCCCGCCTCGCGCACCTCCCAGATGTGCTGCTCGCCCGCGGGGTCGTCGTACAGCTTCATGCCCGACGGCGGCCGGCCGTCCTTCTCGAGGTCGCGCATCAATGCCCGCGCCTTCGCGTCGGACTCCTCCTTCGTCTCGCCGCCGAACTCGACCAGCAGCCAGCCGCGGCCGTCGGGGAGCATCGAGCGCTCGTGCTGGTGGATGCCGAGCAGCGTCATGTCCTCGATCAGCGTGTCGTCCATCCCCTCGATCGAGATCGGCCGGTGCTCGCGCGCGAGCATCACGTGATCGGCCGTGCGGAACTTGTCGGGGTAGCCGGCGACGAGCAACGAGACGCACGGCGGCTTTGGGATCAGCTCGAGCGTCGCCTCGAGCACCGTCACGCAGGTCGACTCCGTGCCGACGAGCGCGCGACCCACCTCGAAGCCCTTCTCGGGGAGGAGCTCGTCGAGGTTGTAGCCGGAGACCCGCCGTGGGATCTGCGGATAGCGCGCGCGGATCTCCTTGGCGTGCGTAGCTGCGAGCTCGCGGAGCCTCTCGGCGACCGCGTCGGGCACGCCTGCGCCGCCGCGGCCGATACGCAGGCGCTCGCCCCGGTACGTCAGCACCTCGAGCTCGACGAGGTTGTCCGCGACGCGCGGCCCGGGCCCGTGGAACTCCGACTGGACCGAGTGCCGACCACACGAGTTGTTGCCGAGCATGCCGCCGAGCGTGCAGTAGGCATGCGTGGACGGATCGGGCCCGAAGGTCAGGCCGTACTTCTCGCTCGCTGTCTCGCGCAGGTGGTCGAGGACGCAACCCGGCTGCACGCGGGCGAGGCGGCGATCGGGCTCGATCTCGAGGATGTGATGGAGGTACTTCGAGAAATCGACCAGCACCGCCGTGTTGCAGCCCTGGCCGGCGAGGCTCGTGCCGCCGCCGCGCAGGACGATCGGCGCGCCGTACTCGCGGCAGACCCGATGGATCTCGACGAGCTCGTCCACGTGGCGCGGGACGACGACGCCGATCGGCGGCATCCGGTAGTTCGAGGCGTCGGTCGCGTAGAGCGCGCGGCTCGCGGTGTCGAAGCGGACCTCGCCCTCGATCGCCGCGCGGAGTTCGGCGGCGATGCTGCGCCGGTCGACCTTCTCGACGCCGGCGGTGCCGCCCTGGACGCGCGTCTCGGTTCGTTTCGGGATCGTGGCGCTCACCGTGTCACCTCCGCGAGCTGCACGCCGAACCGAGCCGCGTCGCTGTGGCGGAGCTCGAGGCCGTTGCCCGGCCGCGACCGGTCGGGCCGCAGGACCCCGTCCTCGGGCTCGGGGACTCCGTCGAACAGCATCCCCTCGATCCGGACGTGGTCGTGGAAGTACTCGAGATGCCGCCGCCGCTCGACCGCGCAGAAGGCGTGCACCGAGATCGCCGGCGCGCAGTGGGCCGAGACGTCGATCGAGTGGGCGTTCGCGAGACCGGACGCAGACAGGAGGCCGGTGATCCCGCCGCAGCGGGTCACGTCGGCCTGGAGGCAGTCGACGCAGCCGACGAGATTCCGGAAGTCGGCCGGCACGTAGGCGTACTCGCCTGCAGCGATCTCGAGCCCAGCCGGCCCCGAGTCACGGATGAGGCGCAGCCCCTCGAGATCGTCCGAGGAGACGGGCTCCTCGAACCACGTCACGTTCCAGGTGTCCGCGTAGCGCTCCGCCCAGGCGAGCGCCTCCTTGCGCGCGAAGGCGCCGTTCGCGTCGACGTAGAGCTCGACGTCGTCGCCGATCGCTTCCCGCGCCGCATCGAGGCGTACCGGATCGCGCTCCGGTTCCCGCCCGACCTTCATCTTCACGCGCGGGATCCCGGCCTCGGCCCAGCCGCCGAGCTGCTCGCACAGCCGCTCGTCGGAGTACGAGCAGAACCCTCCGCTGCCGTAGATCGGGACGTCGTCGTGCGCAGCGCCGAGGAGCACGACGAGCGGAACGCCGAGCAGGCGAGCCTTCAGGTCCCACACCGCCTGGTCGACGGCGGACACGGCGCAGAAGCCGATCCCGGGCTGGCCGGCGTTGCGGACCTGCGCGGTCATGCGCAGCCACGCGGCGCGTACGTCCATCGCGTCCTCGCCCTCGACCGCGCCCGCCAGCTGAGAGGAGATCACCTCGGCAGCAGCGGCGTCGCAGTACGTGTACCCGAGCCCTGTCTGGCCGTCGGCGTGCGCTTCGACGACGACGATCGTCGTCGAGTCCCACTCGAGCGTCCCGTCCGACTCGGGCTCGTCGGTCGGGATCGTGTACGCGTGGACGTCGAGCCGCTCGACCGGCGCTGCAGCCACTACGACTTCAGGTGCTCCGTGAATTCGATGAGCTTCCCGCGGAGAGACTTCTCCATCACGCCCATCCTCTCGGGGTCGCCCTTGACCATCGCCTTCGCCATCTCCTCGGCCTGCTCGAGCCGGATGTGCGGCGGCAGCGGCGGGATCTCGGGGTCGGTCTTGACCTCGAGCACGACGGGGCGGTCGGCGGCGAGCGCCTCCTCCCAGGCGGAGCGCATCCGGTCGCCGTCGTCGCAGAAGATCCCCTTCAGCCCGCAGAGCTCGGCGTAGGCGGCGTAGTCGAAGTTCGGCAGCCACTGCGTAGCCGGGAACTTCGGATCGCCCTCCATCACCCGCTGCTCCCACGTCACCTGGTTCAGATCCTGGTTGTTGAAGACGCAGAAGACGAGGCGCTTGTCGTGCCAGCGCTCCATGTAGCGCTTCACCGTCAGCATCTCGTTCATGCCGAGCATCTGGAACGCGCCGTCACCGACGAAGCAGATGACCGGCCGCCCCGGGTGCGCGAACTTCGCGGCGATCGCGTACGGGACCCCGGGCACCATCGTCGCCAGCGTCCCGGAGAGCGAGGCGAGATTGCCCTTGCGCAGCTTCAGCTGGCGGGCGAACCAGTTCGTCGAGGAGCCCGAGTCGGCCGTGATGATCGCGTCCTCTGGCAGCACCTGGGAGAGCTCGTGGACGACGCGCTGCGGGTTCATCGGGTCGGCGTCCATCATCGAGCGCCGCTCGACGATGTCCCACCAGTCGCGGACGCCCTCCTCGATCTGCTCGCGCCAGCCGCGGTCCTCCTTGCGCACGAGGTGCGGCTCGAGCGCGCGCAGCGTCTCCTTCGCGTCGCCGATCAGCAGCACGTCGGCCGGGTAGCGGATGCCGATCATGCCGGCGCTGATGTCGATCTCGACGCAGCGCGCCTGCCCCTCCTTGGGAAGGAACTCCGCGTACGGGAAGCTCGTGCCGACCATGAGCAGCGTGTCGCAGTTCTCGATCATGTCGTAGCTCGGGATCGAGCCCAGGAGGCCGATCGCGCCGGTCACGTACGGGAGGTCGTCGGCGAGGACGTCCTTGCCGAGCAGCGCCTTCGCGACGCCGGCGCCGAGCAGGTCCGCGACCCGCTCGAGCTCCTCGGCGGCGCCGCGGGCGCCCTGGCCTACGAGCATCGCGACCTTCTCCCCCTCGTTCAGGATCTCGGCGGCGTGCTGGATGTCGTGCTCTTGCGGCAGCACGCGCGGCCGGCGGTAGCCGACGCTCGAATAGACGGAGCCGTGGGTGCGCGGCGGCGACTCGACGGCTTTCAGCTCGGCAACGTCGTTCGGGACGATGATCGTGCAGACGCCGCGGTGGTCGAGCGCGATCCGGCACGCGCGGTCGACGAGATGGCGCGCCTGGGCCGGGTCCATGCAGACCTGGACGAATTCCGACACGTCCTTGAACAGGACCTGCAAGTCGACCTCTTGCTGGTAGTGCGAGCCGAGCGAGCTGCGCTTTTGCTGGCCGACGATCGCGACGACCGGGACGTGGTCGAGCTTCGCGTCGTAGAGGCCGTTGAGCAGGTGGATCGCGCCCGGGCCCGACGTCGCCATGCAGACGCCGAGCGCGTCGGAGCCGGCGAACTTCGCGTGACCGCACGCCATGAACGCGGCCATCTCCTCGTGACGGGCCTGGATGAAGTCGGGGTCGCCGTCGGCGCGGTCGAGCGCGCCGAGAAACGCGTTGATCCCGTCGCCGGGATACCCGTAAATGCGATGAACGTCCCACTCGCGCAGGCGCTTCAGGAAGTAGTCGGCGACGAGCTCGCCCATGGCGTTCCTCCTCGGATCGTTCCTTCAGGTTGTGGACGTCGGGCCCGAACGGGAAACGCCGGAGGCTACGAATTCGCTTCGATAAAGGAGAGGACGCGGTTCCAGGCCCCGTCGGACGCCGCCTGGAACTCCTCCTGCTTGCGGTCGAAGAAGCTGTGCGGCGCGCCCTCGAACTCGACGAGCTCGTAGTCCTTGCCCGCCTCGCTCAGAGCCTGCTCGAACTCGACGTTGTCCTCGTGGGGGATTCCCTGGTCGGCGCCGCCCTGCAGGGCGAGGATCGGCGCTTCGAGGCTCGGCACCAGCTCGATCATCCGGCTCGGCCGGCCGTAGAAGCCGACGGCGCCTGCGAGCCCGTGGCCCGAGGCGGCCGCCGCCCACGAGCCGCTGCCGCCGTAGCAGAAGCCGACCGTGAAGATCGAGCTGCAGCCGAGGGTGCGGAGGTCGCTCACGCAGGCGCCGACGTCCGCCTGCACCTGGTCGTTGGTGAGCTGCTGCACGAGCGGCATGTAGTCCCAGTCCTCCGGCCGCTTCTCGATCCCGGCAGTGCGGCCGAAGTAGTCGAAGGCGAGCGCCGCGTGCCCGCGCTCGGCGAAGCGGAGCGCGAGCTCCTCGTAGAAGCGGTACAGCCCGCGGACGTCCGGCAGGATCACGACTCCGGTCCGCAGCTGCAGCCCTTCCTCGGGCAGCGCGCGGAACGCCGCGAAGCGGTTGCCGTCCTCGCTCTCGAGTACGAGATCGTCGTGGGAAACCGCGGCGCCGGAGATCCGCGGGATCGGCGGCTCGGAATCGAGCTCGAAGCACATCGCGCCGCGAGCCTACGAGAGGAGGCACACGCTCTGCGGCGTACCCTGACTGCGGTGGACGACGAGTCGCAGCGCGACGAGATGAACGCGGCGATCCGCGCCCAGCGCGAGCGGGGAGCGGTGCCGCGTTCCATGCTCCCGGCCGACGAGGAGCCGCCGCTGGAGCCGGCGGAGCCACCGAAGCCGCCCGCTTCCGAGCCGGCACCGAAGCGCGGCCTGCTCTCTCGCTTCTTCCGGAACTGAGGCGTAACCAGGAGTGGCCCGCGGCGTTTACCCGACGTTGCATGGAAGAGGCGAACGCGCGCAACGGAGGGTCGCGCTGGAAGCGAGGGCTGCAGATTGCTGCCGCTTGCGTCGTCGTGTTCGCCGGGGCCTTCGCGGTCGGCTCCGCGGTCGCCGGGCCGTTCTTCTGGTACTCGTGCAGCCTCGACGGGCTCGAAGCGCACGGGCCGGCCCACGCGAGCGTCCTGCTCGACCGCGACGGCAAGCGGCTCGGGATGCTCGGGGCGAGCGGCGCGAGGCTCCCCGTCTCGCTGCGGAAGATCAGCCCGGTGATGCGGAAGGCGATCATCGACACCGAGGACCGCCGCTTCTACGAGAACAGCGGGATCGACTACATCGGGATCCTGCGGGCGCTCGAGAGCGACGTCTCGTCGGGCCAGTTCGCGCAGGGCGGATCGACCATCGAGCAGCAGCTCGTCCGCAACCTCTATCTCAGCCCGCAGCAGTCCCTCGGCCGGAAGCTCGACGAGGCGTGCCTTGCCGAGCAGCTCGACCGCCGCTGGAGCAAGAACCGCATCCTCACGGCGTACCTCAACGACATCTACTTCGGACAGCAGGCGTACGGGATCGAGGCCGCCGCCGGCGCGTACTTCGGTGTGCACGCGAAGAACCTCACGCTCGAGCAGGCCGCGCTCCTCGCGGGGCTGCCGCAGGCGCCGTCGGCCTACGACCCGCTCACGCGCCCTCACGCCGCGAAGGCCCGCCGCGCGGAGGTGCTCGCGGCGATGGTCAAGGCGGGTGACCTCTCTCCTGGCCGCTACCGCCAGGCTGTGCACAGCCCGCTCGGCCTGCACCCGCACCAGGCGCCGGGGCTCTCGGGTCAGACGTACCTCACCGGCTTCATCACGTCGCAGCTCGTCGACGAGTACGGCGCCGAGCGAGTCCGCCGCGGCGGGCTGCGCATCTACACCACGCTCGACGCGAAGAAGCAGACGGAGGCGACGCGCGCGATCCTCGGCACGCTCGACCGCAAGAAGGACCCGGCGGGCTCGGTCGTGTCGATCGATCCAGCGACCGGTCAGATTCGCGCGATGGCCATCGCCCAGACGGGGAAGCAGATCGCCTATGACATCGCGGCCGACGGGCAACGGCAAGCGGGATCGACGTTCAAGATGTTCGTGCTCACGCAGGCCGTACAGCGAAAGATCAACCCGTGGACGACGCAGTACCTGTCTGCCCCGTTCATCGGACCCAACAACTGGCGCGTCCAGACGTTCGAGCACACGTACTCCGGCCGAATCCCGCTCATACAGGCGACGCTCCTCTCGGTCAACACGGTGTACGCCCGCCTCACGCTCGACGTGGGGCCGAAGCCGATCGCGGACCTCGCGCAGCAGATGGGAATCCAGTCGCATTTGAAGCCGGTCCCGTCGGTGGGGCTCGGCGCCAACTCGGTCACCCCGCTCGACCTCGCAAGCGCATATGCGACGCTCGCCGACGGGGGCGTCGCGCACAAGCCGACCATCCTGACGAAGGTCGTCTTCCCCGGCGGTTCCACCGAGGCGGCCTCCAAACCCCGCGGGAAGCGGGTCATCGACGAGAAGGTCGCGGCGGCGGTCACGCGAGTCCTCGAGGCGAACGTGCGGTCCGGGACCGGGACAGCCGCTGCGCTCGCCGGCCGGCCCGCTGCAGGCAAGACGGGAACGACGGACAGCTTCGCGGACGCGTGGTTCGCAGGCTTCGTGCCACAGCTCATGACGGTCACCTGGGTTGGCTACCCGACGAACGAGCGGCCGATGAAGGGCGTGCACGGGATCGCGGGCGTCACCGGCGGCACGCTCCCAGCGGAGATCTGGCACACGTACATGACCGCTGCGCTGCAGGGACAGCCGGTCGAACAGTTCGCGAACCCAGGATCCCCGCCCTACAAGCGGTGGTGCGGGCGCTACGAGTTCGCGCGCACTTGGCGCGACGCACGTAAGCCCGACTCCTGCAAGCACCAGCACAAGCAGAAGCACAAGCGCAAGCGCACGACGACCGCCAAGACGACGACCGTCCGTACGACGACGCGGACGACCACGCAGCCCGGCACGACGGCACCTCCGCCGACGACGACTGCCCCGCCGCCCACGACGACCGCCCCGCCGCCGACGACAACCGCCCCGCCGCCGACGACAACCGCTTTACCGCCGACCACCACCACCACCCCGACGACGACAGCAACGACGACGGGCAGCCCACCCGACGTGCGCCGGGGAGCCCGGCGTCCCGAGCTCCCCACCGCGGGGCGCCGCTAAGGCGCTAAGCGGCCCGCTTGTGGCTCTTGCCGAGCATCTTCGACCACCACTCGTCCTCGTCGACAAGCGAGGCGGCGAACTTCGGCCCACTCGGCCATCGCGGCAACGTCACCCGCCGCTGCTTCGTGAGCTCCTCGAGCACGGTCGCGCGCAGGGTATGCAACCGCTCGTGCTGCGCTTCGATCTCGCGGGCGAGCTCGCTGCGCTCCGATTCCCGACGGGCAACGTCATGCTCGACCTCGAGCAAGCTATCCCCGTAGGTGAGGCCCTCCTCGATGGTGCTGGACATGACGGCGCTCCTCCTCCACTCGCTGTGCCAACGGACGCCGCAGTTGTCCTGGCGGAATCGTCGTCAGGATCCCCTCTGCGCACCATCCCTCGAACAAGCGTTTCTGCCGGGAGCCGCTTCCCATCGGCACCAATCAAGCTCGGCGTTTCGCGTGCCGATACAGAGGTCGTGATTTCTCTGCGGCAGGGCAAGACTCAGCCATGAGCGCCTCTTATGGAAACGAGCGCATGCCGCAGCGCCAGCTCGGCGAGCTGATGACCGAGCTCGGGCTCATCAGCGAGGAGCAGCTTGCGACGGTGCTCGAGGTGCAGCAGCGGTCGAAGCGGCCGCTCGGCCAGATCATCGTGGAGCTCGGCTTCGCCTCGGGCGCCGCAGTCGCGCACGCCCTGGCGATGCAGAGCGGCGGAGCGCTGCGGACCGAGTACGGCTTTGCCCTCGGCGTCAGCCCTGAACACGCCGAGACCGACGCCGACGGGAACCGCGGCGGCCTGCCGAAATTGCGGCTGGCGCCGACGGCGGTGGTGCCGCCGGTGCGGGCCAACGTTGACCCCGTCGAAGAGCCACGGACCGAGCAAGTCGACGAAATCGAGGAGGTCTCGAAGGTCGAGAACGCCGCCGTGACGATGCCGCCGGAGGTCGTCCTCAAGGCCGAGGAGATCCCCGATACGGAGGCGGTCGTCCCCGAGACCGAGGAGACCACGGACGCCGAAGGCGTGGAAGTCGTCGCCGAGACCGAGGAGATCGCGGAGGTAGAGCCGGAGGAGGTCGTCCTCGAGGCCGAGGAGATCGCTGACGGCGAGCCGGAGGAGGTGCTCGACGAGCCCGAGGTAAGCGTGGACTCGCCGCCCACCGTCGAGGCCGACACGGTCGAGGCCGAAACCCTCGAGGCCGACACGCTCGCGCCCGACACGCTCGAGGCCGACCCGGTCGAGGCCGACACGGTCGAGCTGGAGCAGCTGCGCACTGAGATCGAGCGCCTCGGGGCCGCCCTCGTCGACGATCAGGCTGCTGCGATGGCCGAGCAGGAGCAGCTGCAGGCCGAGGTGGCGAGGCTCGAGGCCGTGCTTGCTGAGGCGACAGAGCGCGAACAGGAGCTCACCCAGCAGCGCGAGGCACACGAGCAGGCGACGAACGAGATCGAGCGCCTGCAGTCGACGCTCAGGCAGGCCGAGACCGATCGCGAGCAGGAGCTCACCCGGCTGCGCGAGGAGCACGAGCACGCGACGAACGAGCTCGAGCACCTCCGGATGACCCTCGCCGAAGCACAGGACGAGCGCGAACACGAGCTCAAGCGGCTCCGCAAAGAGCACGAACGCGCGGTGAACGAGCTCGAGCCGCTGCAGACCGCGCTTGCCGAGGCGCAGGCTGCGGCCTCGGAGCAGGAGCGCCGGCTGGCCGAGGAGCAGGAGCGGCACGCCGGCGAGCTGGGCGAACTCGCCGCGCAGCGCGACCGGCTCCACGAGGAGCTCCGAAGCGCCTTCGAGCGACTCGCCGGCGCAGAGACCGCCGTCGAAGAGCGCGACCAGCTGCGCGTCGAGCTCGAGCGGTTCGAGGCCACGTTTGCCGAGATGCAGGCTGCGGCCGCCGCCGAGCGCGAGCGGTTGCTGGCCGACGTCGAGAAAGTGGAGGGCACCCTCGCCGCAGCGCAAACAGCACACGAGCAGGAACTGGGCCGGCTGCGCGAGGAACAGGAGCGGCACGCCGGCGAGCGGAGCGAGCTCACGACGCAGCGCGACCGGCTCCAGGAGGAGCTCGGAGGCGTGCTCGAGCGGCTCGCCGTCGTAGGGCCCGCCGCCGAAGAGCGCGACGAGCTGCGCACCGAGGTCGAGCAACTCCGGGCCGCCATCGCCGAGACGCAGGAGGCGTGCGCCGCGGACCTCCGCCGCACGGCTGAGGAGCGCGACAACGCCCTGGCCGAGCTGGCCGAGGCGCAGGAGATGCTGCAGCAGGCAGAGCGGGTACGCGAGTCGCAGATCGCCCTCGCCGCCGAGCGCGACCGGGCGGTGGCCGAGCTCGAACAGCTCCGGACCGTCGCCGCCGAGGCTCAGGCGGCTGCCGAGGAGCAGACCCACCTGCTCGCAGAGGAACAGGATCGCCGTCTCGAGGAGCGGGATTCGCTCGTCGCCCAGCGCACGCTGCTGGAGGAAGAGCTCGGCGCCGCCATCGAGCAGCTCGCCGCAGCGGCAGCCGCCGCCGACGAGCGAGAGGCGCAGCTGCAGCTCCGCTCGCAGCAGCTGCTGGAGGCGCTCGACGCAGTCCGGCGCCTCGCGGCCGAGCTCAGGCCCGCAGCTGAGGAGCTTCCGGAAGAGGAGCCCGAGCTTGCCGAGACCGAAATAGGCCAACCGGAAGCCGAAGCCGAGACCGCCGCGCCCGAGACCGAGCCACTCCAGTCCGACGCCGAATCCGGACCGGTCGAGTACTCGCTGTTCGTCCCGAGCCCTAACGGCTACGAGCTCGTGCCGCAGACCGGCGTGCCGCCGCAAGCGGGCGAAACGGTCGAGATCGTCCTGCCCGAGCGCAGCGAGCCAACGATGTTCGAGGTCGTACGCAGCGGCCGCACCCTCCCGGGCGGGGACGTCTGCGTCTATCTCGCGCAGGTGTAAGGCGCTCGACGCCTAAAGAACCGCCCAGCCAACGCCGATAACTGCGGCGATACGCGAACTGGAGGCCTGTTGTGGACGAGTATTTCGAGAGCGAGACGATGTACGGCGAAGAGCAGCGCGTCGAGCCCGGCGACGAGCGCACCGCGGCGATCGAAACCGCGCGCAGCTGGGAGCTTCCCTACCTGGAGGACGAGCCCATCGTGATCGACAGCGAATCCGCCACCCGCGTGGGCGGCGAAGAGCTTGCACGCATCGGCGCCGCGCCCGTCCGCTGCGGCGACGGCAGCGTCCGCGTCGTCCTCGCCGACGCGACCCCCGAGCGCATCGCGGGCATCCGGGAACACTTCTCCGGCGCCGTCGCGATCGGCGTCGTCACGGCCTCGACGCTTGCTTCCCTGCTCGACGCCGCGTCGATGGCAGTGGCCTCTGGACCGGACAACGTCACCTCGGGTGCGGCCACGGCGGCGCCCGTCTGGGGACGGACGCTCGAGCGCGTCCTCGGCCTATTCGACTCCGAGGCGGCACGGCTGCAGGAGCTGCGCGGGAAGCTGCAGGAGCTGGGCGGCGAGATGGCTGCGCGCGAGCACCGCGTCCAGGAGCTCGAGACCGAGCTCCAGCGGATCCGCGTCGAGCGCCTTCGCGACCAGGAGGCGGTCGACCGCCTGAAGCACGAGCTGGCGGATCGCAACAGCCGTCTGGAGCGCGCCCTGTCGAAGACGCAGGAGCTCGCAGCCATCATCCAGGGAGGTTCCCTGAGGTGAGAGCCGAGCGGGCACGAACGCTCGCTGCCGCCGGCACTGCGGGCACGGGAGCCGCGGCGGCGGTGGCGGCGTACCTGCTAGTGGGCGGCCTCCCCGGCATGCTCTATGCGGCCGGGATCTGCCTGGCGGCGTTCGTCGGCGCGGTCGCCATCGTCGCCGGCCGGACCGAGCAGGCGCCCCAGCCCGACGCCGCGCCGCGGTCACCGCGCTGGCGCCGCAAGTCCCACGTCATCGCGGAGCTCCAGGTCAAGCTCGCGGCCACCGCTGCGGAGCTCGAGGAGCACCGGCAGGCGCTCGCGAACCTGGCAACGCAACTCACGCGCGAGTCGGAGGCCGCACGTCAGAACGCCGAGCAGCTCGAGCAGCGAATCCGCGAGCTCGTAGCCGAACGGGACGGCTTGCAGGAGCTCGTCGCCGACGAGCGCGAACGGTTCGAGCAGACACTCGACGCGCTCGGCGGCGGGATCGGGCGGCACGACAACGAGCTCGCCGAGCTCGAGCGGGAGCTCGAGGCGCTCATCGCCCGCTGATCGTCCGAAGGAGGGATCGGCGCAGCCGCGTCCGGTGCCGACTCAGACGGGCGACAAGCCAGGAGAGACGATGCTGCTGAAGATCCTCGTGGTCGGTGCGGTTCTGATCGGGGTAATGGCCGCTATCAGGGACGGCCGCGTGCTCAAGGACGCCGGCTTACTGAGCAGCTGCAGCACGGTCAGCGCGAACGGCCGAGCCGACCCGACGCTGTTGAGCTGCTCGAAGGGCCGCCTCGACGGCTTCCCGAACCTGACCAACAAGGCGTGCAAGCTGATCTCGACGCACCCCCACCGCGAGTACTGGCGTTGCGACGCGCCGGTCGTCTCATCACAGTCGCCGAACGGATGACCAAGTCGGCGCTGCACATCATCCCATCCGGGGGACGGGGCTAAAGGCCGCCCCGCCGCCGGCCGATTGGAAGGTTGCCGATGGATCTCGAACTCGTGCTCCGACGCGCCGTTGAACTCGGCGCCAGCGACATCCACCTCAAGGTCGAGCGGCCGCCGATCGTGCGCCGCGACGGAAACCTTGGCAAGCTGGAAGGCGAAGCTCAGCTCAGCGAGCGCGATCTCGAGCTGGCGCTCGAGCAGGTCTGCGCCGAGACGCCGAAGCGGCTTCAGACGTTCCTCGAGACCGGAGAGCTCGACAGCGCGTACTCGCCGGCCGGTCTGCCGCGGTTCCGCGTCAACGGCTTCCGGCAACGCGGCTCGATCTCCATCGCGTTCCGCGTGATCCCGCGCGAGGTTCCCGACTTCGGAGAGCTCTCGCTGCCCGCCGGCGTCAGGCGCCTGGCCGAGGAGCACCGTGGTCTCGTCCTTGTCACCGGCGCGACCGGCTCGGGCAAGACGACGACGCTCGCCGCGATGATCGACCACATCAACCGCACGCGGCGGCAGCACATCGTCACGATCGAGGACCCGATCGAGATCGTCCACGGCGACCACGGCTGCATCGTCAATCAGCGCGAGGTCGGCCTCGACACGGCGTCGTTCGCCCAGGCGCTCCGCCGAGGGCTCCGCCAGGACCCCGACGTGATCCTGATCGGCGAGCTCCGCGACGCGGAGACGGCCGAGACCGCCCTCGCCGCGGCGGAGTCCGGCCACCTCGTCCTCTCCACGATGCACACGGTCGACGCCTCGGAGACGATTGGGCGGATGGTCGAGTTCTTCCCGGCCGTCAAGCAGCAGCTGATCCGGTCGATCCTCGCCGGGGTCCTCCGCGGCGTCGTCAGCCAGCGCCTGCTCCCTCAGATGGGCGGCGGACGTATCCCGGCCGTCGAGGTGATGATCGGAAACGCCCGGATCGCAGACCTGATCCGCGACAACAAGCCCGACGAGATCACCGAGGCGATCGCCGAGGGCGACTTCTTCCAGATGCAGACGTTCAGCCACGCGCTGATCCACCTCGTGCTGGAGGACAAGGTCGACCGCGAGGTGGCGGCAAACGCTGCGTCGAACCGCCACGACTTCCTCATCGCGCTCGAGCGCGCTCTCAAGGAACGGGCGGCCGCGGCCGCCGTGCAGCTGGACTCCGTGCCGGATCCCGAGGGCGATCCCGAGCCGGAGCCGCCCTTGGACGAGGCGGCCGACGAGTCCGCGGAGGCCAACGAGCTTCCCAGGCTCCGCGTCGCCGGCCAGCAGTAGCCATGAGACGTCTGCTTCCGCTCCTCGGGGCCGTGCTGGCGCTCGCCCTCTCGAGCACCGCGGCGGCCGACACGTTCCGCGTGGTGCGGCCGCACGGAAGCGCCGACGCAGGCTACGCGGCATTCGCGCCGGACGGGGCGGTGATCCGCTTCACCTCGGTGCAGAACGGCCCGATGTCCTTCGCCAGCCTGCGCAGCATCTGGCAGGGGGCCGGCAACGCCTACGGCATCCCCTGGGAGGTGCTCGCCGCGATCAACAAAGTCGAGACCGATTTCGGCCGCAACCTCGGGCCGAGCTCGGCAGGTGCGATCGGCTGGATGCAGTTCATGCCCTCGACGTGGGCGCGGTGGGGCGAGGACGCAAACGGGGACGGGGTCGCGGATCCCAACAACCCGACGGACGCCATCTTCAGCGCTGCCCGCTACCTCGTCGCCTGCGGTGGACAGACGGACATCGCCGGCGCGGTCTACTGCTACAACCACGCCGGCTGGTACGTGAACGACGTGCTCGGACTCGCCGCCCAGTACAGCAGCGGCGGGGGCGCCGGGCTCTTCTCGGTCGACCAGCTACAGACCCGGCTCGATTCGGCGAGCGCCCAGGTCGCCACGGCGAACACCCGACTCGTCGCCGCCCTTGCGCAGGCCCGGAAGCTCGCACGCTCCGAGCGGCCGTTCCTCCGCCGCGCAACCTCCGCCCCCCTTCTCTCCGACCAGCTCGAAGCACGCAAGCACGCCGTCCAGCTCGGCGCCCGGAGGGATGCGGTCGAGGCACGCGTGGCCCGGCTCCGCGCATTGCTCCACTCGGCCACGGCACGACTGACCAGGATGCAGGACCAGGTCAGCGCCGCACCGTTCGCCGCGAGCACCGGCCTCCAGTTCGGCCGGGTCGACCAGGGCGTCGACGTCACCTCCGGCAATCCCTACCCGGCCGTCGCCGCGGGCACGGTCGTGTACATCGACCCGAACTTCTGGCAGGGCACACCGGCCGTCTACGAACAGCTGGACACGCCGATCGTGGTGGGCGGTCGAAGCTACGACGAGGTCTACTACTCCGAGACTCGCGCGCTCGTGCACACGGGCCAGCGGCTCGTGCCCGGGCAGCCGGTGATCGGACCGGGGAGCGCCGAGCTCGGGTTCGCGAGTGGGAACCTGCCCGCGGCACACGCGGTCTACCACGAAGGCGACGCGACGCTCGCGGGCCACGACTTCTACACGTATCTCACCGCCGGAAGTCCGGGAAGCGGGTCGGCGCCGGCACAGTTCTTCCTGGTCAACGGGCCCCTCCAGAACTTCCAGCCGGGCGGCGGCTCCGCGTTCACGCCGAACGTCGTCTACTTCACCCATTAGAGGGGTCGTGGAGATGCCGACAGCTTCCGATGCACGGGTCGTGTCCGGGCGTATCCTCACGCTTCCCCGCCTGACGGCTGTTGCCGCTGCCGCCCTGCTCGTAAGCGCCACGGTCAGCCTCGCAGCCGACAAGCCCACGGTCCGGAAGCCGGCGGCACACATGCCCGCGACGCGGCAAGTGATGGTAGTGCCCGACGTGAGGCACCAGATGTTCGTATTCGCCTCCGGGATGCTCGAGGACGCCGGCTTCGGCTGGAAGGTCAGAGGATCCGTCGGCGGCTTTCCGGCGAACGTCGTCGTCTCCCAGTCGCCGAAGCCGGGCACGCATGTGATCGACACCGGCGCGCCGACGATCACCCTGTCGCTCGCGCCCGGGCGCGGCGCGCAGCTCGGCGAGCCCCAGAACCGGTCGCCCTACGGAGCAAGCGTGATCCGGCGGGCGAGGCACGCCCAGTCGGGCTAGCGATGGCTGCGCAGATCCGGGCGTGGCTCACGCGGGAGGACGGCATGACCATCGCCGAGCTGCTCACGACCATGGCGATCCTCGCCTTCGTGATGACCGGCATCCTCGGCGTCTTCGTCGGCGGTCTCAATGCAACGACCGACATGAACGAGCGCTTCCAGGCGCAGCAGGATGCTCGCATCGCGCTCACCGCCATGCGGAACGACATTCGCGGCGCTTGCACCGCCGCAGTCGGCACGGTCACGGGACAGGCGGCCAACTCTCTCGTTGCCCTGACCGAGCCCGGCGGTGCCAACGGCGACTGCTCGACGGCAACCCAGGTCACGTGGTGCGTGGACTCCGCGAGTCACGCTGCCCCGTTCACCCTCCAGCGCCAGACCACCGGCGCCGGCGCCTGCAGCGGGACAAACAGAGCTCGCTCCCTCACAACCAACCTCAACGTCTTCACCTGTAATACGAGCGCGACTGCCCGCCCGCAGATTCTCGTCGCGCTCCAGGTCGACGCGAACCTCGTGAGCACGCCGAAGGGCTTGTACAAGCTGACCGACGCGATCACGGTGCGCAACGCCGCGGTGGGCGGTGCATGTACTTGATCCGCCGCACTATCACCCGCCGGCTCTCCGGGGAGCAGGGTCAGTCGCTCGTGCTGGCGCTGCTCGTCATGACCTTCCTGGCGGTCTCGCTCGGCGTCGTGATGTTCTTCAGTGCGGGCAACCAGCGGAACGCCAACTACCAGAAGGCCGCCCAGGTCGCGACGTCGCTCGCCGAGGCCGGCATCAACAATGCCGTCTCGGTGCTCGCGAATCCGAGCAACTCGTGCTGCCTGGAAGTCGACCCCAGCCTCGATCCGACGCACGCCGTGCTGCCGGGCCCCGCCACGACGCCGCAATCGCAGATCTACAACGGCAACACCGTTTCTTGGTGGGGGAGTCTCGGTACCCTCCAGTCGGACGGGAGCAAGATCTGGACGGTCTACGGGAAGGCGTCGGTCCCGAATCCCACCGGGCCGAGCGCGTCAGCGGTCGTCAAGCAGGTGAGCGCACAGGTGCTCGTCCATGCACCCGTCTCCTCGAGCTACCAGGTTGCCGTCTGGAACACCATCTTCTCACCGTTCGGGCCGAGCGCGGGCTGCGACACGTCGATCGGGCAGGGCATCAACATCTCGGTTCCGGTGTACGTCGGCGGCAACCTCTGCATGGGCCAGAACGCGACAATCAACAAACCGGTCTACGTCGGCGGCTTCCTCTCGTTCCAGAACAAGCAGGGCCAGATCGGCTGCGCAGTCACGAACGGGAACGGCTGTCAGACGCCGGCGCCGGTCAACTCGGCCCACGTGGGAGGCTACTGCCAGGTGAGCAGCGGTGGGCAGGTCAACCCCTGCAAGAGCGAGCCGGTGCCGGGCAACCAGCCCAATACGAACATTTGGGTCAGCGGCGCTCCGAACAACCTCACAGGCGTCGCCTCCGACTTCGTGGGCATCACGGCGCCTCAGATCTGCTGGGACGGGAACCAGGCCGCGTGTGGTGCGAACCTGCCGCCCGGCGGCTGGTACACCTTCGCGGCGCCGGGCCCGTTCAACCCCTGCCCGGCGGGGTCTACGGGGCCGTTTCCCACCTTCGACGACGCTAACCGGGTCTGGAACGACACCTTCCAGAGCACGCCGTTCAACCTCACTCCCGCAACGAGCTACACGTGCGCGATCCCCGGCCAGGGGGAGCTGTCGTGGAACGCGGGCACCCGGACGCTCACCGTGGCCGGCACCATCTTCTTCGACGGCAGCATTACTGCGTCGACCTCGGGCAACCAGCCGATCACGTACAAGGGCTGGGGCAGCGGCGGCCAGTGCACGCAAAACGGCGACTGCCAGTCGGTCATCTACGCCAGCGGCGACGTCTCCATTACGGGCGAGAAGCTCTGCGCGGTCGTCAATGCGGCCGGTACCGACTGCAACTGGAACACCTGGGACCCGAACAAGAAGATCCTCATCTTCGCGTCGAACGGCCCGACCGGTGACTCGGTCACTCAGTCCCAGACGGAGTTCCAGGGCGGCCTCTACGCGACCAACACGGTTACCAGCGGGCAGGGGGCGATCACGGAGGGACCGCTCGTCTCCGGCACGAAGACAGTGGTCCTGGGGCAGCAGTTCGGCGGCACCTACCCGCCGATCACGATCGCTCCGTTCTCGATCCAGAAGCCACCGGGCGGATTCTGGATCGACCCGCCGACGAACTTCCACTACGGCAGCTGAGACGGAGTCGCGGCGCGCGCTCAAGCGCCGCCGCGCGGGTGTCGATAACAAGGTGATGGACTTCGTCCTCCCACTCGTGTTCGTGCCCGGGCTCGCCTTCGGGAGCTTCCTCGGCGTGGTCGCCGCGCGCGTGCCCCTGCAGCGCTCGATCGTGCAGCCCGGCTCGGCGTGCATGAGCTGCGAGGCGCCGATCCGTTGGTACGACAACGTGCCGGTTCTCTCCTATGCACTCCTCCGCGGTCGCTGCCGGCGCTGCGGCACCCGCATCCCCCCGCGCGACCTCGCGATCGAGCTCACAACGGCACTACTACTCGTCGGCTGCGTGCTCGCGTTCGGGTTCACCGCCAAGGCGGCCGCGGCTGCGATCGCATGCGCCGCGCTCGTCGTCGTCACGGCGACCGACCTCGAGCGTCGCATCGTCCCGAACCGCGTCGTGCTGCCGGCGGCTGCGGCCGTGCTGGCGCTCCAGACGGCCTCGCATCCTTCGCCGGAGTGGGCGCTCGGCGCCCTCGGAGCCGCGGGATTCCTCCTTCTTGCAGCGCTCGCCTATCCCGGCGGGATGGGGATGGGAGACGTCAAGCTCGCCCTCCTGATCGGCGCGCTGCTCGGCCGGACGACCCCGGTGGGGATCATGCTCGGGCTCCTCCTGGCCCTGGTTCCCAGTGTCGTCTTGCTCGCGCGCCACGGCGCTCGCGCGCGCCGGCTCGCGATCCCCTTTGCACCCTTCCTGGCGGCCGGTGCAGTGGTGGCGCTCTTCGCCGGCAACCACATCCTCCACGCCTACCTCGGGGTCTTGAAGTGAGGCGACTGCGGTGTCTGCTCAGTCTGCCGTGAACACCGGCGGCAGCTCTTCTCCGAAGGGCCCCGCCACCCCTGCCCCGATCTCCCAGCTCATGGGCGCACTCGTCGTCGACCTGCTCGAGACGACCGGCCTGATCCCCGAGGCGAAGTTCGAGGTCCTCAGGGAGAATGCGAAGCACCTGCCGGTCGTCCAGGTGCTGATCGACGAGGGGCTTGCCTCGAGCGAGGCGATCGCGCGCATCGTCGCCGCGCAGCACGGACTTTCCGTGGTCGAGCTCGGCTCGGTCGGCCTTGACCCCATCGCCGCGAGCTCGGTGCCGCTGCACGTCCTCGAGCAGGTCAACGCCATTCCATACGCCTTCGAGGGCGACTCCCTCTGCGTGGCGATCTCCGACCCGCAGAACATCCACGGCATCGATGCGCTGCGCCTCGCGAGCCGGCACCCGATCGCCCTGCGCGTCGCCGCAAGCGAAGACATCACGAATGAGCTCGGTCGGCTCGCGCGAACGGCAGAGGCGTTCGGCGCGCGCTCCGGGCTGGGCGACGTCGTCGAGCTCGAGGTGGTCGACGAGGAGGAGCCGGACGACCTCGAGGTCGACGATGGGATCTCCGACGCGCCGCTCGTCCGCCTCGTCAACTCGATCATCTTCGAGGCGGCCGAGGACGGCGCGAGCGACGTGCACTTCGATCCGCAGACCGACGCGCTCGTCGTGCGCTTCCGCATCGACGGCGTACTCCACGAGACTCAGCGGATCCCGAGGCGGAGCGCGATCGGCGTGACGACGCGTCTCAAGGTGCTCGCGAAGCTCGACATCGCCGAGCGTCGGAAGCCGCAGGACGGCCGCATCTCGCTCTCCGCGTCCGCCGCCGGCCGGATGCTCGACGTCCGCGTCGCCACGCTCCCGACGGTCGAGGGGGAGTCGGTCGTTATGCGGCTGCTCGACAAGTCGAAGAAGCCCCCGACGCTCGAGGAGGTCGGGCTCGGCACTGCCATGCAGGAGCAGATGCGGGGACTGATCCACCAGCCCACCGGCGCCCTGCTCGTCACAGGGCCGACCGGCTCGGGCAAATCCACCACCCTCTTCTCCGCCATGACGGAGATCAACCGACCGGAGATCAACGTGATCACCGTCGAGGACCCGGTCGAGTACCGTCTGCCCGGCCTGAACCAAGTTCAGATCAACCCGCGCGCCGGGTTGACGTTCGCCACGGCGCTGCGCTCGATCCTCCGCTCGGACCCCGACGTCGTTATGGTCGGCGAGATCCGCGACGTCGAGACCGCAAAGATCTCGATCGAGGCAGCCCTCACGGGACACTTCGTGCTCTCGACGCTGCATACGAACGACGCGCCGAGCGCGCTCTCGCGGCTGAACGAGATGGGCGTCGAGCCGTTCCTGACCGGCGCGGCCGTCACCGGCGTCCTGGCGCAGCGGCTCGCGCGGCGACTTTGTGAGCACTGCAAGGAGCTCTACGTGCCGAACAAGGATGAGCTCTTTGCTGCACGCATCCCCGAGGAGCTCCGCCACGGCAAGTCCGAGCTGTTCCGCCGCAACGGCTGCGTCCGGTGCCGGCAGACCGGCTACAGCGGCCGCATAGGCGTCTTCCAGCTCCTGGCGATGAACGAGGAGCTTTCGGCGCTCGCAGCCCGGAAAGCGAGCCACGAGGAACTCGAACGCGCGGCGCTGAACGGGGGGATGTCGACCCTGTGGGCCGACGGGATCGAGAAGGTCGTCGCGGGTCTGACCTCCCTCGCCGAGCCTACGCCGTCAGCTGGGCGAGCCAATCCGAGGTGTGCGGCGATCTCCTCGGGCAAGATCACGTCGTGGATACCGGCTACGACGAGATGGCGAGCAAGTACGAGCAGCACGCCGCAGATCGCCCTTACAACGCGCATCACGACCGCCCAGCAGGGCTGACCTGGTGGGCGAGATCGCGGGTCGGCGAGTGCTGGATGCCGGTTGTGGCCCGGGCCTCTAGAGCGAGGAGCGGCGAAGTCGCCTGCTACTCCGTTCGGTTCTGGCGGGAGCCGCTCACCTCACTCTGCGCCGCGATCGCCAAGGCCGGTTCCCTGATCGAGCGGGTCGTAGAGCCCCTCCTCGCACCGAGCGTGCGCGAGCGCTGCCCCGAGGACTGGAAGAAGCTTCAGCGCGAGCCGGGCTTCCTTGTCCTTCGGCTCGTCAGGTCGTAGGCGCGCCGACGGCGGCGCCTACTGGTTCCGGAAGCTGAAGCGCTTCGGCCGGCTCGCGGCCGCGAGATCCTCGAGCGAGGTCGGCGGCGGCGTGAAGCCCCCCGCGGGGGATGCGGAATCCTCCTCGATCTCGGACTCAGGGGCAGATGCCCCAGGCTCGGCCGCGACAGGCGGCTCTTGCTCTTCCGGTTCGGCAGCCTCCGGCTGCTGCTCGTGTTGCGCGTCGGGCTCCGCCACACCGACGCTCGCCGTGGCGAGCAGCTGCTCGGCCTGGCGCCGCGCGGTGTCGGAGATGTCGCGCGCCTCCACGCCCGCCTTGGCCAGCAGCTCGTCGGCGGATGCCCGCGCGTTCTCGGCCGTGTGCGCGGCCTCCGTGCTGGCGCGTGAGAGCACCTCCTCCGCCTCTGCGCGAGCGTTCGCCAGGACAGTCTCCGCCTCGGAGCGAGCGGCCCCGAGGGCGGCCTCGGCCTCTGAGCGAACCGACTCGGTGGCCCCCTCCGCCTCGTTCCGGGCAGCGGCAACGATGCCGTCGGCTTCCGCCCGCGCCTCCGCGTACAGCGCCTCGGCGCGTTCGCTCGCGGCCGCGATCGTCGCGGCTGCTTCCGCCTCGGCGCCCGCAAGACGCTCATGAGCCTCGCGTGACGCCTCCGCCGCCTGGTGCCGCTGCTCGGCGAGCTCCTGCTCGACCCGTGTCAGATCCTGGCGCGCCGCCTCGAGGTCGCGCTTGAAGTGATCGAGCTGTGTTTCGCGTTCGTCGAGGGCGAGCCGGCGCAGCCGAACCTCTTCCTCGGTGCGCGTCAGCCGGTCCTTCGCAGTCTCCTGCGCATCTTTCTCGATGCGGTCGGCCAGCTCGACGGCAGCCCGGACGAGCTCGAGCGCTTCGAGCCGTGCCGAGCGGTTGTCGGCGGTGAAGCTTGCTGAGCCGGGACCGGCGTCGAAAGCGTCGGGATCGGGAGGCAGCCGCTCGAGCTGAGGGAGGGCGATGATGTCGGCGCCAAGCTCTGCTTCGTGCTCCAGGAACTCGCCCCCGTCCCTTTGCACCGGATCCACGGCTTCCTCGCTCGCGTCTCTCAGGCGTTGATGTCGCAGCCGAGATAGACGAGCGCCTCTACGGCCTCGGTCACGAACGTGCTCGCCTGCTGGGCGTCGGCAAAGTTGTACGACCGCGGCTCGGCCCCGTCTTCGTGGCCCTCGACCTCGACGTCGACGACGCACGCGTCGCCGAGGTCACGTGCCCGCATCGTCACGACTGGGCGACCGAACCGGCTCGCGCTGCGGACGAAGAGCTCCCGCGGCTCAGGCTCGGCTGCCTGAGGGCGGCCGCCCCTTCTCATCAGCGCGCGTCGGCGACGGCCTGGGCGACCACGTCGCGGTCGACGAAGCCCTTGAACTCTGAGTACACGAGGCCCGGGCGCTTGACCACGAGGACGGCCGGCGTGGTGACGACTCCGAGCCTGCGGAGGATCGCCGTGCCGGGCCGCTGGTGGAAGACGTCGAGGTTGACGAACCCGGCGCCCATCTCGAGCGCACCGGCCTGTGCCTCGGCGGCGGCGGTCTGGTCGACGCCGGCGCCAGGCTGGGTAAGCGTGACGACGACGATGGAGTGCTTCCGAAGCGCCAGGGCGACGTGGACCGGAAGCCCGTGGGTGTTGAGGTTGACCGGCGTCACGGCGTGCTTGTGCGCCTTGCTCGGCGCGGGAGTCGTCCGCGCCGGAGTGCTCACGGGCGTTGTGGAATGCGCCGTGCTCGGTGGCGTGGTCGTCTTGTGCTTGCCGACGACCAGGTAGCCGCCGGCGGCAACGACGACCAGAACGAGCAGGCCGAGGAGCCGGAGTTGGCGCGTACTCAACGTCGCGTTCATGGCCTTCCTATCGGCAGGCCCGGAGCTGCGGGCCTCCCTGAAAAGGGGGATACGTCGGGATCCAGCGGAAAAAGAGAAAGGGCGCGGTTTCCCGCGCCCTTGGGTGTTGCCGTGAGTTTGCTTCCGCTAGCCGGCAGCGGTGGTGCAACCGGCCGCGAGCTTCGTCTGCACGGTGCCGCCCGGACCGACGACCTTGGCGTACCAGCTGCCGTTGTGGTCGGAGATGCAGTAGCCACCGGCGGCGCCGAAGGCCTTGAGCGTCGTGCTCATGCCGGAGTCGTAGCCCTTGAACAGTGCGGTGGGAACACCGGCCGCGTCCCCAAGCCCGACATACGTGTTCTGGTCGGAGTAGAACGCCTCGGCGGACGGGATCGCCTCGCGGACGTTGGCGGCCGCAGAGGTCTGCTGCGCCTTGTCCCTGAAGCCGAGATACGACGGAACGGCAATCGCAAGCAGGATGCCGATGATGATCAGGACGACGAGGAGCTCGATCAGCGTGAAGCCGCTCTCGTCCCGGGTGTTGATGCGCTGCCTGAGGGAATGCATGCAG
>Ga0209474_10001050_pt1 | contig 27993 bp, 23 predicted proteins | sample GraSoiAngelo_145_FD_185902 | JGI IMG/M metagenome (GOLD analysis project Ga0209474, IMG submission 185902) | Grasslands soil microbial communities from the Angelo Coastal Reserve, California, USA - 14_1009_05_20cm (SPAdes) (version 2) | ecosystem: Environmental > Terrestrial > Soil > Grasslands...
CTGAACGGGACCGAAATGCTTGTTGATCCCCCGCACCTTCAGCAGCGGCTCGCCGAGCTGCGCCGGACCAGGGCTCGCGCCGGTTACGGCTTGCTGCGCCACGGCCTCACTTTATCGGGTTGAAGGCGAGGCGCCGCCGCCGGGCGGCGGCGCCATTGATGCTTAGCTAATCCCTGCCGCGCTGCAAGCGCTGGCCCCGGCCTGCGTGCACAGCGCGCCCTTGTCAACGAACTGGTCCTTGATCACGGTGCTGTTCATGTTCGACGAGGTGACCCACTGCGGCTTCAACAGCGAAGCCGGCTGGGTGCTCCCGGTAACGCCGGAGGGCGGCGAGGTCGTGCTGTTCAGCAGCGCGGACGGCGGCGTCTGACCTGCCCGCAGGATGGTCGCAATCGCAACTGCGTCCTGGGCCTCGAGATAGACGGCCTTGTAAACCGACCCGCATTGATAGCCCTGCAGGACGTTGACCATGCCCTGCAGCGTCGCGTCCTGTCCAGTGGTCGGGATCTTCTTGGCCGCGACGTTCTTATTCCGAAGCACCGTGATGACGGCATTGCCAAGCCCGTCATTGGCCTCGACCGTTGCATTGATGGTCGGATGAGCGGTGAACTGGTTCTGGAAGATGGTCTGACCCTGGTCGTTCTTCCAGGCGGGCGTAACTTGCTCGTGCAGCAGCTTCATGCCCTGGCTGTTGGTGGCGCCGTCCGGCACGTTGCCGTCCTTCTTGCCCCAGATGATGTTGTTGTACCCCTGCGCAAAGGAGACGGCATTCGGATCCACATCCTGGCCGCCGTCGAGCTCGAAGACCTGCGGGCTGGAAACGTTCCAGGCCTTGGCGCAGTCGAGGAAGCCCTGGCCGATCAGCTCGCCGACCTTCTCGTTGTCAAAGCTGACGTAATAGACGCTGTTGCCCGTGAAGGTGGCGCGGTCGTAGCTGATCGTCTTGACGCCGTGGGACTGCGCGTACTGCTGGATTTGCGCGCCAGTATTGCTGTCAAGCGGGTCGAAGATCAAGACTTTCGCGCCCTGCGTAATGTCGCCTTGCGCAAGGCTGAGCTCGGTGGCCGGGACGCCCTGCGCGTTGTCGATCTTGAACTGGCTCGAGCTATAGCCAGCCTGCTCGAAGGCCTTCTTCAAATAGGGCTGGTCGAAGTTCACATAGCGGGTCGAGGACGTGGTATCTGGCAGGATGACGCCAACGAGCCCGCTCCCGGCTGAGGTCAGGCTCTTGAGCTGAGCCATCGCCGAAAAGCTGCTGTCGAAGGAGCTAATGCTCAAGCCCGATGGAACGGTCGCGCTTGCCGAGGTCCCGCCGGTGGTCGAATTTCCGCACGCCGCCGCGACGATCGCCATCGCGCCGACGAAAGCCAAGGTCGAAAGGCGCTTGATACTGTGCAAGGAAAGTCCCCTCCTAATGTGATCGGTAGGCCCGAATATTGTGCAGCCCCGCAACACAATTGGCAACCATCAAATACGTACGCAAATACCCGATGCTCTAACACTCTCTAAGAGTTCAGCCTCGCGGTGATCGTTGAGGAGCGTGTAGGCTGTGCTTGGAGAGGGGAACCAGTGGCACTTAGACCGAACACGCGATCGCCGGCTGCCGCGCCGAAGCCGGGCGGCCCTGGGCGAACGCCAACACCCTTCTGGCGCAGCAGGGGTTTCTGGATTTACCTGGTCGTGCTGCTCGCGCTCAACTACCTGATTAGCGTCTTTTTCACGAGCGGCCCCGCCCGCGTGACGGTTCCCTACTCGACCTTCATCCAGCAGGTGAATGCGGACAACGTCAAAGACATCAGCGCGCAGAGCAACTCGATCCAAGGCGACTTCAAAAAGTCCGTCTCTTATGGCAGCGCGAGTGGCACCACGTTCCAGACCGAACGGCCCGTGTTCGCCCAGGACAACCTCGAGAGTTTGCTGACCGCTCACAATGTCACGGTCAGCGCCCAGCCACCCGGCTCGGGGCAGTCGCCGCTGCTGACGCTGCTGGTGAGTTTCGGCCCGGCGCTCCTCCTGATCGGCGGGTTCTTGTACCTGAGCCGGCGCACCGCTGCGGCAGGCGCCGGCGGCATCCTCGGAGCCTTTGGCCGCAGCCAGGCAAAGCTCTACTCACCGGACTCGGGGCCGCGGACGACCTTCAACGACGTCGCCGGCATCGATGAGGCGAAGGCCGACCTTGCCGAGGTGGTCGACTTCTTGAAGGAGCCGCAGAAGTATCAGAAATTGGGTGCGCAGATTCCGCATGGCATCCTCCTCGTCGGGCCACCGGGGACCGGCAAGACGCTGCTCGCGCGTGCGGTCGCGGGTGAGTCAAACCGGCCGTTCTTCAGCCTCTCGGCCTCGGAATTCGTCGAGGCGATTGTCGGCGTGGGAGCCTCCCGCGTCCGCGACCTGTTCGCCCAGGCGAAGGCCGCCGCACCCAGCATTATCTTTATCGACGAGCTGGATGCCATCGGACGCTCGCGGGCATCCTCGGCGACCTTCGGCGCCAACGACGAGCGCGAGCAGACCCTCAACCAGATCCTGACCGAGATGGACGGCTTTACGCAAAACCAGAATGTCGTCGTCCTGGCGGCCACGAACCGGCCCGAGGTCCTCGATCCGGCGCTGTTGCGACCCGGGCGCTTTGACCGGCGCGTCACGGTGTCACCGCCCGATCGAGTGGGTCGCGCCGCGATCCTCCGCATCCATACTCGCGGCGTCAGCATCGCCCCGGATGTCGACCTCGACGACATCGCGGGGGCGACCCCGGGGCTCGTAGGTGCCGATCTCCGCAATATCGTGAACGAGGCCGCCTTGATCGCGGCGCGAAAGAACCACACGGCCGTCCAGCGCGATGACTTCGACGAGGCGATCGAGCGCTCGCTGCTCGGGCTGCGACGACCGATCACGCTGGGGCAGGATGAGCGCCGCTTGATCGCCTATCACGAATCAGGGCACGCGCTGCTCGGCCTGCTGATTCCCGAGGCCGATCCGGTGAAGAAGCTCACCATCGTGCCGCGGGGCCTCTCCCTCGGCGTGACGTTGAGCCAGCCGATCGACGACCGCTACAACTATCCCGAAGGCTACCTGCGCGGGCGCATCACGTCGGCACTCGGGGGACGCGCGGCGGAGGAAGTCGTCTACGGCAGCGTCACGACCGGGGCCGAGAACGACTTGATGCAGGTCAACCAGATCGCCCGCTCGATGGTCGTCCGTTGGGGCATGTCGCCACGACTGGGTCCGCTGAATCTCACCGAGCCAGGCGACAGCACGATCTCCCCGCAGATCAGCCCGGAAACGGCCAGTCTTGCCGACGAAGAAGAGCGACGGATCGTCAATGAGTGCTATCAGGAGGCGATCCGTTTGCTGCAGGAGAACCGCGACAGATTGGACCGCCTCACGGAAGCCGTTCTAAAAAAGGACACACTGGATCAGGACGAGATCTATGCCGCCACCGGGCTCAGCAAGCCCCGCAATCGCGCCCTCCTCGCGCCGGTCCTTCCCCACAACGGCTCGAGCCGCGACCACGAGCTGGCTCGGCAAGCAACCGACGCCGAGCGCTAGGCGGTCAATCCGCGCAACAGCGACTCGGTCTCGGCGGATGGCGTAACACCGAGCTCCTCCTTCAGACGTCGGCGGCAATCCTGATAGACACGCACCGCTTCCGCCCGGTCACCTCGCAAGACGAGCACGCGCATCAGCCGCCGGTAGCCGGATTCGCGGTACGGCTCCAGATCGACTGCGGCGCGCGCCTGATCGAGCGCGAGCGCGAGCTCGCCGTTTGCGACCAGCGCTTCCACACGGCAGTCCAGCGCGCGCACCAGCATGTCGGAGAGCCACTGCCGCTTGCTCGCAACCCACGGAGCATCCTCGCCGGTTAGAAAGGGGCGGCGGGCGATCGTCGTCGCGATCAATGAGGGGCCGTACGCGTCCTGTGGCCGTTCCGCGAGGATCGCCCCCTCCGCCTGGTGCACGGCGTCCGCGGCGGCCTCGAGGTCGATCCAGGTGTCCGCTGGCGGTCGAAACTGGTAGCAGTGAAACGCATTCGCGATAACGCGGTCGCGGTCGAGGTCCAGCAGGCCGAGCTTGTTGCGGAGCTTGCTGATGACCGCGCTGAGCGCGACCGGCCATGATGGCGGCAATGTCTGCGGCCAGAGCACCTCGGCCAGCTCGGCTTGCGCCACCGCCCGCTGACGGTCTGCGACGAGATAGACGAGGGCGAGCCGGCCTTGCGGCCCCGGCAGATCGGACTCGCGCAGGAGGCGATCGCCGCGCTCGATCGCCACTTCACCCGCCAGATAGATACGAAGCGTAGGTTCTCCAAACATTTGCCAAAGCCTGCCAGCGATGATCTTAAGGACCCGGGTCGAAATTTTCGAGGAGGTGCGGGGTGCAGAAACGCGTCGACTGTGAATGCGGCTGGTCGCAGCAAACCGATGAGGAAAGCGTGCTGGTCACGGCGGTGCAGCGGCACGCGAAAGAAGTCCACAACATGGAGGGCGTGACCCGCGAGCAGGTGCTCGCCCAGGCACGACCCGTTTAGAGACCCACCAAGGAGAAGTCATGAAGTACCTGTATCTGCTCTACGCCGACGAATCGAAGATGCCCGCGCCCGACAGCCCGCAGATGGCCCAGCAGGAAGCCGCCTTCGGCCGCATCTACGACGAGATTTCCCAAAAGGGCCTGTTCAAGGCCGGTGACCCGGTCCGGCCATCGTCGACGGCGACGACGGTCCGCGTCCGCAATGGGTCGACCAAGACCGACGCCGGACCATTTGCCAAAAGCGGCGAGCAGGTCATCGGCTTTTACGTTATCGAGGCGAAAAGCGAGGACGAAGCCGTCGCCTACGCAGCCAAGGTCCCCTCAGCTGCGGTTGGCGCGGTCGAAGTGCGCCCGATTCTGAGCGCGTAGCGTGATTCGGGAAGTTCAGGACCTGAGGGACTGACCTTCCCGGACTTTGAAAGCATCGAGGCATCCGGCGCTGCAGAAGAAGTCGGTTATGTCGCCCCTTTGCCACGTATGAATGGCGCCATCTACCTCGACCTGCATACCGCACACCGGATCGACCGCTACCTCGGGAAGAAGTCCGGCAGCGGCCGTATGGCTGAGACGACGCTCGGTCACGATCTCGGCCAGCGTCGCAAGCGCAATCTCCTCCTGGGAGCCGCCGACCGCGCTGTCGGCGGCACGACGCACGCGGTCGAGTCCGTTGGTCGCCCGGTCGGCGAGGATGGCAAGGACCGTCGCGGCCCGTCGGCGGCTCGCGATCAGACCGATGTATGGGGTCTTGTAGGCGAGCAGTGCCTGGATTGCGTCTTCGTCGTAATGGCCCATCGTCGCCACCACGCACCAGGTATTGCCGTCGGGTGGCGCGACCGAAAGATCGAGCGAATTGATCACGTGGTCGGCCTCTGGGAAATCGGCTGTTATGGCCCCGGGATGCACTGCCACTGTCGTAAACCCCATCGTGGCTCCCAGCCTGACCAGCGTTTGCGCTGCTGGCGTATTGCCGGCAACAAGGAGCCGGGCGCGCGGCAGCTGGGGGTCGATGAAAACATCGAGCGACCCGGCGCTTGGACAGGTGCTCATGTGGCTGACCACGCCCGGCCGATGCTCCGGCGCCTCCTCCGGCGCGATGGTCACCAACCGTGGCTGGCCGTCGCCGAGCGCGATCAGGGCCTCCCGCCTTACGAGCGCCTCGGAGCAGCTGCCCCCAATCCAGCCCCATAATTTGCCGTCCGGCGTAACAAGCGCCTTGTCACCTGGGCGCGCTGACGTGGGCGGCTCGACCCGGACGACGGTCGCCACGACGAAGCGCTGACCGCTCTGACGCAGCTGCACCGCCCGATCGAGGACCTCTTCAGCCAGGGACATTGGTTACTCAGCGGCGCCGACTTCGTGCAATGCAGACCAGATCTTGTCGGATGTGACGGGCATGTCGATGTTCTTAATCCCTAGATGGGCGACCGCATCGATCACGGCATTGACGAACGCCGCGGGCGAACCCACCGTGGCCGACTCGCCAATGCCTTTGGCGCCTATCGGATGGTGAGGCGACGGTGTGACAGTCTCATAGGTCTCGAAGTTGGGCGTCTCCCAACTCGTTGGCAAGAGGTAATCGGTGAAGTTCGAGCCGAGGCAGTTGCCCTCCTCGTCGAAGGTGATGAGCTGCATGAACGCGATGCCAAAGCCCTCGGCAAGGCCGCCATGGATCTGACCCTCGACGATCATCGGATTGATCCGTACACCACAGTCGTCGACAGCAATCATGCGCCGTACTTTCGCCTGCCCCGTGCCGCGATCGATATCGACCACCACCAGATAGGTGCCGAACGGATAGGTAAAGTTGGGCGGGTCGTAATATGTGACGCCCTCGAGTCCAGCCTCCATGCCATCGGGCAGGTTCGTATATGCCGCGAAGGCGATTTCCTGAATCGTCTTCGACTTCGATGGCGCTCCCTGGACAAAAAACTTGCCGTGGTCGAAATCGATATCTGCCTCGGAGGCTTCAAGTAGGTGGGCCGCGATCTTCTTGGCCTTGTCGCGCAGTTTGCGCGACACCATGGCGGTCGCGGCGCCGCCCACCGGAGTGCTGCGGCTCGCGTACGTGCCGAGCCCGTACGGGGTGTTGTCGGTGTCCCCCTCCTGGACCATGACGTCCACGGCGGGGATGCCCAACTCCTCGGTTACGATCTGCGCGAACGTCGTCTCATGACCCTGGCCCTGGCTTTTCACACCGAGCTTGAGGATCGCTTTCCCAGTCGGGTGGACGCGTAGCTCGGCGGAGTCGAACATGCGCAGGCCTGCGATATCGAAATGCTTACCTGGCCCAGCCCCCACGACCTCGGTGAAGCTGGCGAGTCCGATGCCCATCAGCTCGCCACGCTTGCGTTTTTCCGCCTGCTCCTTGCGTAGCTCGTCATACCCGGCTTTTTCGAGCGCTAGCCGCAAGGCTTTCTCGTACTGGCCGCTGTCATAGTCGAAGCCCGTCGCCGACGTGTAGGGGAACTGCTCCGGCCGGATGAAGTTCTTCGATCGCAGCTCCGCGGGATCCATCTTCAAGTCGATCGCTGCGGTTTCGACAAGCCGCTCGATGAGGTAAGAAGCCTCGGTGACGCGGAAGGAGCAGCGATAGGCCACGCCGCCGGGAGCCTTGTTGGTGTAGGCGCCGTCCGTCTCGACGTGCGCGGCCGGGATGTCATAGGAGCCTGTCACGATATGGAAGAGCCCGGCGCGGAACTTCGAGGGCTGGGCGTCCGCATAAAAGGCGCCGTTATCGCTCAGCATCTTGACGCGCAGGCCGAGCATCCGACCGTCGTTGGTCACGGCTAGCTCGCCCTTCATGTGATAGTCGCGGGCAAAGCCGGTCGAGATGAGATTCTCGCTCCGGTCCTCCACCCACTTGACGGGTTTCCCGAGTAAGAGCGACGCCGCCGTTGCGACGACATAACCCGGGTAGATCGGCACCTTGTTCCCAAATCCGCCGCCGATGTCCGGCGAGAGGATGCGGATCTTCTCCTCGGGGAGACCAGCGACGATCGCAAAGAGTGTCCGATGCGCATGCGGGGCCTGAGATGTCATATAGATGGTTGCGTTGCCTGTCACGGGACTGATGTCTGCGACAATGCCGCACGTCTCGACCGGTGACGGATGGCAGCGCGGATAGAACGTCTCCAGGCTAACCACGCGCTCCGCCCTGGCAAACGCCTGTTCCGTCTTGGCCTTGTCACCGGCTTCCCAGTGATAGATGTGGTTCGATGACTGCCCCTCCTTCTCGTCACGGACCAGCGGCGCCCCCGGTTCGAGCGCCTGGTAGGGATCCACGACTGCTGGAAGGACGTCGTAATCGACTTCGATCAGCTGCGCGGCATCACGGGCGACGTATGGATCTGTCGCAATGACGCACGCCACTTCCTGGCCCTGGAACCGAACCTTGTCCGTAGCGAGCACGGCCTGCGTGTCGCCGGACAGGGTCGGCATCCAGGCCAGCTTGTGCTGGGCTAGCAGGTCGCCGGTGACAACCGCCACTACACCGGGCACCGCCTGCGCCGCGTCGGCCTTGATCGACTTGATCCTGGCATGGGCGAACGGGCTGCGCAGGATCGACATATGCAGCATTCCCGGGAGCACAATGTCGTCGACGTAATTACCCTTGCCCTGGATAAAGCGGTCGTCTTCCTTGCGCTTGATGCTCTCGCCGATGAACCCCTTCAGCGGTGTTTCGGTGGCCATGGCCTAGCTCCCTGCCCCGACCGGAATCGGAACGGCTGCCGACAGCTTCATCTGCGCGGACGCGGCGCGGACCGCCTTCACGATGTTGACGTAGCCCGTGCAGCGGCAAATGTTTCCCGAAAGCGCCCAGCGGATCTCTTCCTCATCCGGATCGGGATTGTCCGCGAGCAGCGCGAAGCTCGACATCATCATGCCGGGGGTGCAGAAGCCACACTGGAGACCGTGCTCCTGCTTGAATGCGGCCTGGATCGGATGCAGCTTGCCACCAGCGGCAAGGGCCTCGACCGACGTGAGCTGCCGGCCGTCGGCTTGGACGGCAAGGACGGCGCAGGATTTAACCGGGACGCCGTCCAGGAGGACGATACAGGCGCCGCAGTGCGACGTATCGCAGCCAATGTGGGTGCCCGTCAGACGCAGTCGTTCGCGGATGAAATGCACCAGCAGCAATCGGGGCTCGACATCGGCGGTGACCATTTCTCCATTGACCGTGAGGCTGATCGATCGTCCCATTGCTAGGCACCTCCCTGCGCCCGTTCGCGGGCCCGGCGCAATCCTCGCTCTGTAAAGACCCGAACAACGTTGCGCTTGTAGTCAACCGATCCACGGTTATCGGCTTTGGGCTCTGCCGCGGCCGCGGCGAGCGCGGCAGCTTCTTTGATGGTGGCATCGTCGAGCGCGCGGCCCTTGAGCGCCGCCTCGGCCCGGTCGGCCTTTAAGTTCTGTGGGCCGACTGCCGTCAGGCCGATCCCGGCGCTCTTCACCTTGCCATCGTCCATCTGCAGATGAACCGCCACCGCGACCGTGGCAAAGTCGCCGACCTTTCGCTCCAGCTTCAGATAGGAGCCTCCCTTCCGGCCATCGGCAGCTGGCACGCGGATCTCGACCAGAAGCTCATTCGACTTGAGCGCGCTGCTGAACGGACCCGAGAAGAAATCGCGGGCCCGGATCGTGCGGCTTCCCCTTTTCGAGCGAAGCACAAACTCGGCGTCGAGCGCCAGCATCACCGAGCCCCAGTCGCCTGCCGGGTCGGCATGCGCCAGTGAGCCGCCTACGGTGCCCCGATTTCGGACGATCGGATCGGCGACCTGGCGAGCGGCCTCCGCAATCACGGCATACTTCGAGGCCAGCATGCCCGACCGCTCGGCGGCCTTGTGCCTGAAGAGCGGCCCAATGCGCAGGACGCCGTCGTGCTCATCGAGGAAGTCGAGTTCTGCGACCCGATTTACGTCGACGAGATGAGCCGGGCTCGCGAAGCGCAGCTTAAGCAGTGGAATCAGGCTCTGGCCGCCGGCCAGGACCTTGCTCTCATCGCCTAACGCGTCGAGAAGGTCGAGCGCCTCGTCCATCGTTTCAGGCGCGGAATATTCAAAGGGCGCTGGCAGCATGAACAACCCCTCCTCGAGTTGATAGCGAACCTGTCGACCTGCGCCCTAACCCTAGTCCGGCTGGAAAGGCTTGTCAATCACGGGATGATCATCAACCATCGTCCTCGGTCCGCCCGCGGTAGGAGGGGAACCGGAACGCCATGTCCTTTGATAGCAGCCCACCGTGGCCAAGGCCGTTGAAGTCGGCGGCCGTGACCCGCACGCCCGTGAACAGGCGGGGAAGGATCAGGTCGAGCACCGTGGCCTTCGAGAACATACCGCAGGCTGCCACTCCGAAGATCGGCTTTCCGTCCAGGTAGGCGAGCCAGACCGCGCTGCCCGGATGGGCCGGGGCTCCACGCTTTTCGATGGTGGCGCCCACGCGTTCGAGCGCGACCAGCGTCGGATCCAGGGGATCCGTTGCATTGGCGCCGGCCGTGAGCAGCAGGTCGGCGTCGGCGAGCAACGCGGGGATGGCGCGTTGGACGGCATCAGTCTCATCGAGCACGTAGCGGATCTGGCTGATGCTGGAACCGAACCATGCCACCTTCATGTTGATCGAGCTCTGGAATTTCTCTCGCTGGGCCGGCTCGAGTCGTTCGCGAACCAGGATCGCGACACGCATCGGCTGGAAAGCCAGCACGCGCACGACACCGTGGTTGCCGACCAGGCGCTGCGCATCATGCAACCGAGCCACAGGGACAACGAAGGGCGTGACTTTCACCCCCGCAACCGTCTTGTCTTTGGAGACCAGCTGGCCATCGAAGAGGGTGAAAACCGAGACATCCTGGATGCTGTTCAGCGACTGCAGGGTCGGCACGTCCACCTGGAAGATTCCGTTGATTGCCGCGCTCAGTCGCGCCTGGCTTTCAACCGGTTCATGCCGCGTGATCCCCGGCCCGGCCACGATCTGCGCCAGCGCTCGCGCCGCCTCGTCCTCGTGCAGATCGCCGGCTTCCATGCGGACCACGTGCAACTCATCGATCCCGCTCGCAGCGACGACCGGCCAATCGTTACGCGAAAGAATCCGACCCTTGTGCAGCAGCGGCCGGTGCTGGCCATTGGGGCCCATCAGCGTTTGCGCCAGGACTGCGCCGTCGATTGCCTCGGCGGTTAGCGCCGTTCCCCGAAGTGCCTCGGCTTTCACGCGCTGGTCGTGGCCATGGACGCGACCGGACCGGTCATCGGGCCGCCCCGCTTTCCGTGACGAACGGCAATCATCTCGGCCAGGATCGCCAGCGCCGTTTCTTCAGCGGTTTGGGCGCCGAGGTCGAGGCCGATGGGTGCGTGCACCCGTTCGAGATCCGTCGGATTGATCCCGGCGGCGACCAGGCGGGCAACCCGTTCCCGGTGGGTTTTTCGACTTCCGATCGCTCCGATGTATCGCGGCCTTCCCTGGAGTGCCGCCGTCAATGTCGGGTCATCAAACTTTGGGTCGTGGGTGAGGATCACGATGTACGTCGAGCTGTCCATCGGCAGCTGCTTCAGAATCTCATCGGGCCAGGCATTGATCACCCGTCGCGCGTTTGGAAAGCGCGCGGCGTCGGCAAACTTCGACCGCGCGTCCACGATGGTCACGCGAAAGCTAAGCGCGGTGGCGAGCTCGGTCAGCGGGATCGCAACGTGCGAACCGCCGAAGATGTACAGCTCGGGGGGCCGGGGAAACGGCTCGAGGAAGGTGCCGTCGCGCCGCACCGGCGTCTCGTTCTCCAGCAGGTCACGTAACTCGCCCTCATCGGGAGTCAGTAGCTCGCGGGCGCCAGGCGTCTTGGACACGTCGGTCTGCAGGACCACCGGCGTCTCGGCTTCGAGCGCGGCGATCAGCTGCCGGTGCACTTTGGAGAGCGGCTCCACGAGGACGTCGAGCTCGCCACCGCAGCTCAATCCGACCGAAAAGGCCAGATCATCGCTGACGCCGTAGTGAAAAAGCTCCGCGGGTTTGCCGTTGAGGACGAGCTGTGCCTGCTCGAAGACCTCGCCTTCGAGACAGCCGCCACTGACTGACCCGGCGATCTTCCCCGACTTGCTGATCGCCATCCGCGAGCCGGCCGGCCTGGGGGCGCTGCCCCAGGTGCTGATCACCGTCGCCACCGCGACCGGATCATTGCTGGCCAGCCAATCTTTGACGTTGGCCATGACATCGCGCATATCCAGAGTGTAATGAGGGTCCCTGAACTTACCTCAGGCGCTTGCGGGAAGGAGCGTTTGCCGGCGGAATGGGCGCCGTCCGGCGGTTTCGAGCAATAGGGCGCCGAGCGCCTCGAGATTCGCCAGGTTATGCGCTGGTAGGAAGTCATCCACGAATGGCAGCGCGGCCTGCAGACCGAGCGTAAGCGGCTCATAGCCGGGTGCCCCCATCAACGGGTTCATCCAGATGAGGCGGTGACACGAGCGCTGCAGGTGGGCAATGGCACGCCGCATCTGATCGGCATCACCCCGATCCCAGCCGTCGCTGATGATCGCGACCGTGGCGCCATGGCCGAGCACCCGGCGGGCGTAACGCCGGTTGAAGGTCTCGAGCGCCTCGCCGATCCTCGTTCCGCCGGACCAGTCTTCGACCGTCGACGTGACACGGTTTAGCGCCGTGTCCACGTCGTGGTGCCGAAGCAGGCCGGTGATTCGGGTCAACCGCGTCGCAAAGACGAACGCCTCAACTCGCGTGCTTGCCGTCTTCAACGCGTAGGCAAAATTGAGAAGCAGCCGCGTATAGCGCTCCATGGAGCCGCTGATATCGCAGAGCAAGACCAGCGGCCGGGGTCGCAGGCTTGCGCTTTTCCACGAAAAAACCAGGAGCTCGCCGCCAAACCGCAGGCTGTGACGGAGCAAGCGCCGCATATCCAAACGGTCGGCGCCGCCTGGACGCATGCGACGCGACCGGGTCAGACCGGCCGGCAATCGCATCAGGCGGATCAAACGGCGGACCTCCGCCATCTCGGCCTCATTGAGCGAATCGAAGTCCTTCTCGCGAAGGAGCTCGGCTCTCGAGTAACTCGCGATTTCCTGCTCCTCGGCGTCGGCGCCCATGTCCATGTCGTCCAGAACTTTCAGCTGGCGGCTCCCCAGGCTGATCGACCGGGCTTCGTGATCATCCATCGATCCGGCGACCGACGCCGGCTGCTCGAGCGGCCGCACACCGAGAAAGGCGCCAAGCGCCCGATCCAGGACCGGCAGCTCTTCCCGCCGCCGCGCGAAGTGGACGCGGACGACCGTCCGCAGGTCATCGAACCGGCTCATCTCGATCAGGCTGAGCGCTCGGAGGAAGGGAAGCATCCGCGCCGGCCCGGCATCAAACCCTAGCCCGCGCAGGATGCGCCCGAAGTGCAGCCAGTTGCGGACCAGAATGCTGGTCAAGCGAGAGCACGGGCCAGGAGCTCTCGAGAGCCGGTACCACGCAGTCGCTCAAGGTCCTCCTGGTACTTGACGATCGATCCGAGCGTCGCCTGGACCGCCGCCTCATCGAGCTCGGTCTGGTCCAACGCCATCAGCGCCCGGGTCCAGTCGAGCGTTTCCGCAATGCCTGGGAGCTTGTACAGATCGAGGCGCCGGACACCACCGATGAAGGCGCTGACCTGGCGGGCCAGCTTTTGGGGCACATCGGGGATGCGCGTGTTGATGATTTCGAGCTCGCGATCGACCGACGGGTAATCGATCCAGAAATAGAGGCATCGGCGCTTGAGGGCGTCATGGATCTCGCGCGTTCGGTTCGACGTGATGATGACGGCAGGGGGCTTCACGGCCTTGATCGTGCCGATCTCGGGGATCGAGATCTGGTAATCCGACAGCAGCTCGAGAAGAAACGCCTCGAACTCGTCGTCGGCGCGGTCGATCTCATCGATCAGGAGAACGGGCGCGCTGCCGCCGTCCGTCTCGATCGCCTGCAGCAGCGGCCGCTTCACCAGGAACTGGGGACTGTAGATCTCGCGCTCGGCCTGTTCCCGATCCGCCCCTGTCGATTCGAGTAGCCGAATGTGCAGCATTTGTTTGGCATAGGCCCACTCGTACACCGCGGTGTTGACGTCGATCCCTTCATAGCACTGCAATCGGATCAGGCGGGTGCTCAGGATTTCGGCGAGAACCTTGCCGACCTCGGTCTTCCCCACTCCGGCCTCGCCCTCGAGCAGGAGCGGCTTCTCGAGTGTCAGGGATAGAAATAGCGTCGTGGCCAGGCTGCGGTCCGCGACGTAGTGATGCTCGCGCAGCGCCCGCTCGACGTCCTCAATCGTCGAGATGGGCAGGCCTTTCATCAATGCCGATTGTAAGTTCGAGGCCCCCACCACCCTTACCCTCCCCCAGAGGGGGAGGGATTCAAGGTGGTAGCGATTGGCTAATGGTGGGCGGTGATCTCTTCGAGGGCGCGGCGCGTCAGGACCGTCGCGAGGTGGCGGCGGTAGTCGGGTGAGCCATTCAAATCCTGCTGTGGATTTGTGCCTTCCGCCGCCTTCTCGGCGGCGGCACGGATCTCATCGTCATGACCAGCTTTCCCGCGCAGGGCTTGCTCGACGGCTCGGGCGCGTAAGGGCGTGCTCCCCATGCCGGTGAGGCCGATCGCAACATTCTTGACTTCATGGCCGCTCAGGCTGACCTGGGCCGCCACGGCGACGATCGCCCAGTCCTGCGAGCGGCGGCTGAACTTCAGGTACGTGCCCTTGCTTCCCTCCGGAGGTGTGACCAGCCGGATTTCGCGCAGGATCTCGTTCGGTTCGAGCGCCGAGGTGAAGGTGTCCACGAAGAAGTCTCGCGCCGGGATGGTGCGCTCTTCCCGAGGGCCGGCAATGATGAAGTCCGCCTCCAGCGCCAGCAGGCAGGTTGGAAAGTCGCCAAACGGGTCGGCGTGTGCCGCAGCACCACCGATGGTTCCACGGTTGCGAACCTGCGGATCACCAATCTGTGAGGCGGCGCTGCTGAGCAACGGCAACTTACGGCGGATGAGCTCCGAGAGCTGGATGTCGTGGTGCGTGGTCAACGCCCCGATCGCGATGTGGCCGTCCTCTTCACGAATGTAATTGAGGTTGTTGATCCGGCCGATGTCGACCAGGAACGAGGGTGTCGACAGACGCAGCTTCATCAGCGGGATGAGGCTGTGGCCGCCGGCCAGGACCTTCGCCTCCTGGCCCCGCTGGACCAGCTCGGCGACCGCTTCGGGCAGGGTACGTGGCGCGACGTAGTCGAACGCTGCTGGAATCATCGATTTGACCCTCCATTGCGATGCATGAGGTGCCAGATCTTGTCGGGCGTCGCCGGCATGATCACGTCCTTGACACCGAACGGCGCGAGCGCGTCGACGATGGCATTGATCACGGTGACGCTCGAGGCGATCGTGCCCGCTTCGCCAATGCCCTTGGTACCGAGCGGGTTGACGGGACTCGGCGTGACGGTTGCCGCCAGCTCGAACGATGGCACGTCAGGGGCCGCGGGAATCAGATAGTCGGTCAAGCTGCCGCTTCGCAGTTGGCCGGCCTCGTCATAGACGGCTTCCTCGAAGAGCGCCTGCCCGATCCCTTGCGCGATCCCACCATGCAGCTGGCCGTCGACCACCATCGGGTTGATGCGCGTGCCGCAGTCATCCACCGCAACGTAGCGCAGGATTTTCGTCGCGCCGGTGTCGGCATCGACTTCCACAACCGCGATGTGCGCTCCGAACGGCCAGACGAAGTTGGACGGGTCAAAGAAGGTTGTGGCTTCCAGGCCGCCTTCCATCCCCTTGGGTATCCGGTTGGTCTGGAACGCCGCCATAGCGATTTCCTGGATCGTGATCGATTTCGAGGGCGTCCCCTTCACAAATGCCTTGCCGTTCTCGTAGACGACATCGGCTTCAGCCGCTTCGAGCAGATGCGCCGCGATCTTCTTCGCCTTCTCCTGCACCTTCATGGCGCTGAGGTGGACCGCATTCCCATCGAGTGCGGTGCTCCGGCTGCCGTAAGTGTTCATGCCCATCGGTCCGATCGCCGTGTCCCCGTGGACGACGTCGATGTCCTCGACCGGTATGCCCAGAACGTCGGACGCGACCTGGGCGTAGGTCGTCTCATGGCCCTGGCCGTGGGGCGAGCTGCCGATGATCACGGTCGCCTTGCCGGTGAAATGGAGATTGACGACCGACATGCCCCAGAGCGAGACGCCGGTGGCGGCCTGGGTCGCTGCCGCCGGACCCAGCCCGCAAATCTCGATGTAGGTGGCCAGCCCGATCCCGAGGTACTTCCCTTGCTTGCGCTTTTCGGCCTGCTCCTTGCGGAACCCTTTGTAATCGACCATCTCCAGCGCCTTGTCGAGCGTGATGGTGTAATCGCCGGAGTCATAGGTCAGCCCGAGCAAGGTCGTGAACGGTTGATCCTCCGCTCGAACGAAGTTCTTCCGGCGAACCTCGACCGGATCGAGGCCGGTCTCGCGGGCGATCAGGTCCATGACCCGCTCGATCAGATAGGTCGCTTCGGGCCGGCCCGCACCCCGGTAGGCATCCGTCGGGGTGCGGTTCGTGAAGACGCCGACAGACCGCCCGTCGAATGCCTTCATCTTGTAGGCGCCCTGGGCGACCAGCACGCCGAGCACCTGGAACGTGCCGAACTGACTGCAGTAGGCTCCCAGGTCCAGCCACTGGGTCGGCCGGATCCCCAGTAGCGTGCCGTCTTTTTTCGCCGCGATCTCGACGTCCCAAATTTGCGACCGCCCATGATGGGTGGCTTTGACGTTCTCGTTGCGGTCCTCGATCCATTTGACCGGCCGTCCGATACGCCGTGACGCGAGCGCCGTCAGGATCTCCTCCGGGTAAACACGGATCTTCGATCCGAATCCCCCGCCGACCTCGGGCGCCACGACGCGGACATTGCTTTCGGAAATGCCGAGAATGACCGCGAGCCAGACCTTGACGAAATGCGGGATCTGCGTTGAGGTATAAACCGTCAACTTGTTCGTGAATGGCTTGTAGTCCGCCAGCACCCCACGGCCTTCAACCGCCACGGGAATCAGCCGCTGCTGGATCAGCCGCTGTTTGATCTTGACGTCTGCCTCGCGGAAGGCCGCTTCGATATCGCCTGAGGCGAATTTCACGTCGAATGACAGGTTGCTGCCAATTTCCTCGTGCAACACCGGGGCGTCCTTTTCGATCGCCTTTTCGATATCCAGCACCGGCGACAGCGACTCATAACGAATATCGATCCGCTCGCCCGCGTCTTCGGCGGCCGCGCGGCTGGTCGCCAGCACGATGGCCACCGGTTCACCGGCGTAGAGAACTTTGTCGACCGCGATTGGATAGTGATTCGGATACTTCTTGTCGGGAACAAAGCACACCGTTACTGGCAGTGGAGCGTTGAATTCCGATTTCAGGTCCTTCCCCGTGAAGACCGCGAGCACACCATCGGCTTCCCTGGCTCGCCCAGTCTCGATACTGAGGATCCGGGCGTGCGCCTCAGTCGAGCGCACCACATGCATGTGGACGACGGCGGTCTGCGGGATGTCATCGACATAACTCCCGGTGCCGGTCACCAGTCGTGGATCCTCGCGACGCTTGATGGACGCGCCGATCATCTGGGATACGGCCATTTCTGTCCCTCCTCCTTATGAGACGGAGGCCGGCGTCTTCGCCTCCGCGCCGGGCGCCATCACCTTGGCTGCCGCTTGAATCGCTTTGACGATGTTGTGGTAGCCGGTGCATCGGCACAGGTTCCCCTCCAGGCCCAGGCGGATCTCTCGCTCGGTCGGATTCGGGTTGCGCTCGAGCAGCTGCTTGGCGGCCATGATCATGCCCGGCGTGCAGAACCCGCATTGCAGGCCATGCTCGTCCCAGAATGCCTGCTGGATCGGATGCAGCGTCGTGCCCTTGGCCAGCCCTTCGATGGTCATGATCTCCGCCCCGTCCGCCTGCACGGCGAACATCGTGCACGACTTGACGCTGTGCCCGTTCACGTCCACCGTACAGGCTCCGCAGTTGCTCGTGTCGCAGCCGACGTGGGTGCCGGTCAGCCCGGCAAGTTCCCGAATGTAGTGCACGAGTAGAAGCCGTGGTTCGACCTCGTGTTCGTACTTGGCCCCGTTGATGGTGACAGCAACTCTCCGCCGCATACCCACCTCCTTCAGATCGCGATGCCCTGCCGGAACAGGTATAGCACTCGCCTTAACCACTGTCCAGCCAAAATCACATTCGCTCAGCCGGCGGCGGTCGTCGTTTCCCGCACGAGGTCGTTCCTGAGGTCAGCCACGGCCTGAAGGACCGAATCCATGAGCGCCGGCGGACCCACCGTGATCCGCAGCTGCCCATCCAGACCGAACTCCGAGCCGGGCCGGACAAGGAACCCGCGTCGCAGCAGCCCCTCGTACCACTCCATGTCGTTGCCACCCGGGCGGGCGAGGATGAAGTTGGCCTGCGACGGCCAGGAGCCTATGCCAACCTGGCCGAGGTCCGCCGCGAACCTGTCTCGGGCATGGACGACCTCGCGACGGCGGGCCTCGATGAAGCTCGGGTCAGCCAGGCACGCCATGCCCGCGGCGAGCGCCAGCCGGTTGACGTTGAACGGCTCCTGGACCGCATCGAACGCCGGCACCAGGTCGGGGTGGACGATCGCGTAGCCGAGCCGCAGCCCGGCCAGGCCGAAAAGCTTGGAGAACGTTCGAAGGACGACCAGGGGACGACCGGTCCTGACGTCATCGACTCGCCGCGGCCGCTGCTCCGCCGGAAGGTAATCGGCATACGCCTCATCGACAACCGCCAAACAGCCCGCCGGCAGGCGCTCGAGGAAGGCCTCCCATTCTGACGCCGTCAGCGCATCGCCGGTCGGGTTATTGGGATCGCAGACGATCACCAACTTCGCCCCACTGGCAGCCCCGAGCATCGCGTCGAGGTCGAAGCGATAGCCGATGGTCGGGACGCGGACAACCTCGGCGCCAGCCGCCTCGCACGCCTGCCGATAGAGCCCGTAGGTGGGGCGTGGAATCACGACGCGATCACCGGGGTTGATGAAGACCCCGATCGTGGAAAAAACGAGTGACTGGATTCCGTGAGCGGGCACGATCATCGTCGGGTCTGCCCCGGTCCGCACGGCGACCAGGTTTCGGAAATCCGCATACGCTCGTTCGGGATAGAGCTCGGCCTGCCGGAGCTCGTCCTTGATGGCCTCCTGGACGCCGGGAAATAGGCCGAAAAGGTCTTCGTTCCAGTTCAGCTTTACGATCTGCCCCAGACCGTATCTCGCCTTGAGCTCGCTCAACGACGGCCCGGGGTCATACGGCGCCACCGCACGCAACGGCGCTCGCCGGAGATCCCGGAAGTTCACCGTGCCATTGTCACCGACCGGCTCAATCCTGGTGAATCCCTTATGCGGTCCTCATGAAATCGAAAGGGTCGCGGCCGTACAGTTTTGGAAGATGAGAACGAGCCTTTCGATCGGTCGGATCGCAGGAATCGAGATCGGCCTCAACTGGAGCCTGGCGATCGCCTTCTTCCTGTTCACGGCCAGCCTTGCAGGCGAGGTATTTCCGTCTGATGTCCCTGGATATGCCCAGACCGCCTATATCGTCGCCGCGATCGCGGCGGTCCTGTTGTTCTATGCCAGCCTGCTCGCCCACGAGCTCGGGCACGCGATCGTGGCCCGACGCCTGGGCAACCGGGTCGACGGCATCACCCTGTGGTTGTTCGGCGGCGTGGCCCGCCTTTCCGGCGATTCGGTCTCGGATTCCGCTGAACTCCGCATCACGCTGGTCGGTCCGGCCATCACGATCGCCGTCGCCATCGTCTTCGCGGTCATCGCCGCCGTCCTGGCGACCTTGAACGTCTTTCCGTTGACGGTCGACCTGCTCGGCTGGCTGGCTCGAATCAACTTCATCCTGGCCGCCTTCAACCTGATTCCGGCCTTCCCGCTCGATGGCGGCCGAGTCCTTCGCGCCCTGCTCTGGCGGTTTACGCACGACCAGCTCCGCGCGACCTCGATCGCCGCCTGGCTCGGGCGCGCCTTCGGCGTCGTCCTGATTCTGGGGGGCCTGTCCATGGCGTTCCTGCAGGCTTCACTGATCAATGGCGTCTGGTTGGGCGTGCTCGGGTGGTTCCTGTTTTCGGCCGCCGGCAGCCAGGAGTTACAGACTCGGTTGCAGCGGTCGCTCACTGGAGTCACCGTCCGAGACGTGATGGTCCCGGATCCGGTCACCGCACCTGACTGGATCACCGTCGACGACTTCGTGGCGCGGTACGCCACGGTCCACCGCGCGACGGCGTATCCCATCCGCGACTTCAACGGGCAGCTCTCGGGGCTGGTCACGCTCCACGATGTATCAGCCATCGCGCCGCCGCGGCGGGCGGGCACACAGGTGCGCGTGATCGCGCGCTCGTTGACCCAGGTGGCGCTTGCTCGACCCGACGACGCGCTGATCGACGTGCTTCACCAGGTTGAGGATCCTGCCACGGCCTATGTGCTGGTTAAGGACGGCGACCGCCTGGTCGGAATGGTTTCTCCCGAGGACATCGGGCGTGCCCTCGACCTCGCTGGATTACGCCAGCCGGGGCCGGTCACCACCGGCCGAAGTGGAACATCTCCTGGAACGGTCGGCGACGTCTAGTTAGCGTCGACCCCTGCGGCGTCTCTTCCGCCGACGGATAGCCAAGCGCGATGACGCCCAACATGATGCAAGCGGAAGGGACGCCCAGTTCGCGCATGACCTCGCTCTCACCCCGGGTGATGCCGAAATACCATGCGCCGACTCCCTCATCGACCGCGGCCAGCAGAATCAGCATGATCGCCATCGAGGTGTCGACAGTCCAGAAGGGCACCGGCCAGTTCTCTTCTTTATTCAAGCCGAACTGGATCTTGTCGGGCTGCGCGTAACGCTCGAGATAGAGGCTTTTGTTGGCAAACGGCAGCACGATACAACCGGGAGCGGACTGCCCATCTCGGCCCGGAAATGGCTCGGGATCCGTTGGATCATCGGTGGTTCGGTAGAACCACTCGAGTTCATCTGGCTTCGTCAGAACGACGAAATCGAAACCCTGGCTGAAGCCGCCCGATGGCGCGTGTCGGGCAACTTCTAGGACTCGATCGAGCACGTCTCCGGGGATGGGCTTCGGCTCGAACATTCGAACCATTTGACGTCGCCGCACCAGGTCCCGAAAGTCCATGGCATCAAAGGCTAGCGTCTGCAGCCCTGGAGGCGATAGTTCGAGCTGTTCGATCTACCCGGAGAAAGTTTCCGAGTTCCGACCCTCGCCATGGAGGGTCGGAACCGGAATCGGCGCTGCTTCAGGCGATCAGCTGAAGGTGACGACGCTCGAGTAGATTGCGGACTTGTGACTATTGACGGCGCTGCCCCAGCTGAGGACGACCTGGTTCAGTGAGTTGTAGGTCGAGAGGCCGGTTGTATCGCCGGGCCAGGTGTTCGGGTCGCCGTAGTTGGTGCCCGAGACCTGAATGGGCTTCGTCAACCAACCGGCTGTAATCGAAAAGGGCCGGAGGAATTCGGCGTAGCCTGGTGAGCCGGTTACCGAATCGGTGACCTGCGTGAGCCAGCTGACGTAGACGGTGCCGGTTGGACCCGGCGTGACCTCCATGATATGCGGCACCGGCGCGTTGTCGGTCACCTGGACCGGCTTGGACCAATGGTTACCGCCATTGGTGGAGAAGGAAAGCCAGCCGGTGTCCGGCGTCCCGAGCCCAAAGCGAAATCCTTGCTGCGTATCCCAGCTCGCATAAAGGTTGCCGGCGGAATCGACGGCGAGGGCGCCATCGATCCACCATTCGTCGACGGACATGGTGCCATTGTTGGGACCAACGACGACCGGCTTCGACCAGGTTGCACCACCATCTGGGGAAGAGGTGAACTCCTCAACGCCAGGGCCCATGTTGTCAGTTGGCACGTTGCTGAGTGGGTATTCCTGGAGCAGTACGTCAATCCGACCGCTCGGTTCGACGAAGATCGGGCCGCTATCCGAACCGCTGTTGGGGAAGCCCGGGCTCACGTAATACATTCCGCTCCAGGTTTGGCCGTGGTCACTGGACTTTTGCATCACGACATTGACGTCTCCAGTTGAGAAGCCACAGCTACCGCTCGACGCGCAGACGAAGGTGACGGAGGTCCGATTTGGACCATAGTCATAGGTGAGGTAGACGGTGTTGTCCGGACCGACGGCGAGGAAGTCGCGGTCGCCCCAGTTCTTTGGGTCCGGGGGGTTCAGCACAGTGACTCGCGGGAAGGTTTGGCCGTGGTCGGAGGATACGGCGACGACCGGATACCACTGGCTGCCATTGCTCGTCATGTAGGCGGCGTAAACCGTGCCATCAGGTCCGACGACCACGTCGGGGTCCCAGGAGTTGAACGTCGAGCCGGTCGCCCCGGACCAGGTTTTGCCGGCGTCGGTCGACCGGGAAAAGGCTATGCCCTGGCAGCCGGCGGCCATCCACTCTTCGTAGATGTAGCCGCTGGGAGCTTCGAGCGTCGGTTTGGGATCAGTTGCCTGCTCGACCTCGGCGTTCTGGCCGGAGCAGTTGCTGACCTGGACGGGTGCCGCGGCGGTATAGGCGAGACCGGCGGCCGACGCATAGCTGGGCGAGAAGGCTGTAGCGGCTAGGGTGGCGAGGCCGATCAGGGCACGCGTGATTGGGCGGCAGTGAGCCATCTGGATGATTCCCTCCTCCTGGTGCTGAACGGGTCTCGGTTATGTGTACCGCGCAGCCCCCGGGGCTGTCAAGCTACGGGCGGCCCGTTTTAACCGGTTCGGCTTCGATTCGCCGCACCAGCTCGGCGACGAGCTCAGAGCCGCCAAATCGTATTTGAAACTTGGAGGCGAGTGCGGGATTCGAACCAGCGGTGGAGGTTTTGCAGCTCGGAGTCAACCGTCCACCGACGTCCATGAGGTTCCGTTCTCTATCTAGACTCGCCGGGCGTGGTCCGCTAAAGTCCGCCGTCGACCGCGCCGGCTCCTGGGCGCTGCCGTCACCACTGCCGTCATCGGCAGCTGTCAACCGCTGCCGCTCTGTTCGTTGAATTTGGTTCGAATTCAGTCGAACGCGGACTACCATGGAACTCAGGGGCACCAGAGGCCAGCTTGAGCCGCATCGATCCACTAACCGCTTTCTTTGTCCTCTCCGGGGCGGCCTCCATCATCGCACTGGCTCTTACGGTGATCCCGATATTTCGTCAATGGCGGGCAGGCAACCTTCCCCGAGGCGTCCGACTCGAGCGTTGGGCGCCGGTCGGACCTCAGTTTGCACTGGCCCTCATCGCGGCCATCGTGCTAACGGGTTCGCTCACTTGGTACAGAGGTGGCAGCAGCTGCCAAACCTTCACTATCGCTTCATCGCAAGAGAAATTCACAATGCTTGGGCAGCTCGCGGACGTCTACAACCATGCGGGCCGCTTTTTTGGTGGATGGGTTGACCCCCTGTGCGCGAGGGTGAGCGTCGAACAGGTCAACTCCGGCGACGCTGAGGCCATGCTCGAGGTTGGCTGGACTGATAAGCAGACGTATCCCGACGTGTGGACGCCGGCCAGCAGTGCTTGGGTGCAGCTCTTGCTGGCAAGAGCCCCAGGTCAGGCCGGGCTGATCCCCGCGGATTACGCTCGAAAGAGGCTCTTCACCTCACCGCTTGTAATCGCGATGCCGGCGCCGATGGCCGCAGCCCTCGGCTATCCAGCGATCGGGTGGTCTGACATCTTCGCACTTGCTACCAACCCGGCCGGCTGGGGGGCGAAGGGGCACCCGGCCTGGGGACCATTCCGGCTGGGGAAGACCAACCCTCATGTGTCGACATCTGGACTCCATGCGCTGATCGGCACCTATTACGCAATCCATGCCGATCGCTCGCCCGCGACGGTCAACGCGGCCGCGACCCAGACCCTGGCGGCCGGCATCGAACGAAGTGTGATTCATTACGGCGAAACTGCCAACGACTTCCTGAGAAATCTCCAAGATGTCGACAACCACTCCAGTGCCGATCCTGACCATCTCGCGGTGCTCCAATACGTTTCGGCGATCGCGGTCGAGGAGAAAGAAGTCGTCGACTACAACCTCGGTAAAGTGGGCTCCACGCAATTCCCCGAGCCATTCGTGAAACTCCTTCCCGTCTATCCAAACGAAGGCACCCTGACCGCCGACCACCCATACATCACCTTGACATCGTCGGTTAAGCAAGCCGCAGCCCAGGACTTCTACGACTTTTTGAGGGAGCCACGGCAGCAGAGGTTCGCGGATCAGAGCGGCTTTCGTCAGGACAACGGGGAGCCGGGGCCATGGCTCGGCAGGCAAGGCGTGTCCGTCCTGCGCCCTAACCAGGTGCGATCCCCGGCGGGTAACGTCCTGTCCGCGGAAGTCAACGCTTGGGACGGCCTTCGGAAGCCGGCGCGGGTGATGATCCTGATCGACCGCGGCGCGCCGCGTGCGGCACTCAATAAGGCGATCGCGGATCTCCAAAATGCGCTGCAGGGCTTCAAGCCGCATCATGGTTGCCACCTATCCGGCCAAACCGGAATCGTCCGAGGACTACTTCGTCCTGCAGCCGATGACACCGGCTGACCGTGCCCACCTGCCGTTATTGCAGCAGCAGCTGAGCGTCGCCACCATCGTGTCCGGGAAGGCCTCGCCTCTAATCGTGGACGCTGCATTGGAGTCAGCCGTCGCCTGGATGCGAACCTCGTACGATCCCGCCGCCATCAACGCAATCCTTCTGGTCGAGCCGGCCCCGGGAACCGGTAGTGCAACGAGCGATGCGCAGCTGCTTCACGACCTGCGTGCGCAGCCGATCTCCAAGTTCGTCCATATCTTCGCCGTCGGCCCGAAAAAGAGCAATTGCCAGCCCCCGGGTTCTGACCCGGCTGCGTGCTGGCTCGAGCGCATCGCGCTCGCCGGCGAAGGCGCGTCCTATGCGCCGGACGCCGCCAGTCACTTCTTAACGGACGCGATCTCCAACTTCTGAGCGAGCAGCAGGTCAGCGACCACCCAGATCGCGAGGACGAGTATCGCCACACCAAGCGCTGTCCACCAGGCCGCCCCCAGCAGGGCGTTCGCCAGTCCAGCCACGATGGCCAGCAGCCAGCCTACCGGCTTGGCAATGGGATGTTTTGGTCTCGGCGGTGGGGCCAGAAATTCGCGGACCCGGTCAATGAGCTTGCGAATGTCGTGGTCGAAATCCTCCTCATGGATCTCCAGGGCTTGCGCGTCAAGGAGGCCTCGGAGGCTGGTGGGCAAGTCCCTGGGACGTGGGAGTGTGGCGCCATCCACCAAGACCGGAATCACGCCGATGTTTCGCTGCAACGCAACTTCCAGCTCGTGGCGCAACAGATCATCCGGGTGACTGAGTCGCTTGCAAACCCACCCGTTGCCGATGACCGCGATGACCACGACGCAATCGATCAGGCTGGTCTCGATGCGTTGTCGCCAATCTAAACCGGGCGGAATAGTAATGTCGCGAAACACGCGGCCCGGACCGAAGCGGCTTTTCAGGTGGTCATGAATACGTCCGGTCTGACCGGCGCTGTCGGCCCGCCGGTAGCTGATGAAGGCCAACCTACGCGCTCCCCCTAGCATGTAGTTGAATCCTAGAGGGCCGTGGCCCCGGGCCGCAGGAAGCTCGTCGTCATCGTCGGGCTTAGCGGCAAGGAGCATTCACCCCTCGCTTGTATTCGTGGGGCCGTCACCCAGCGTCGCCTACGGCAACCATCGTCCACTTTGAGCGGCGTCGTCTGATTGGAGTTGACCGTCCTCTCTTGAGTCGGTGTCCTTTCTTCAGCGGTATGTCTCAAAACGGCCCGGAAAGCCGGCCTTTTAGATGGTGTGCAAGGACTCTCGAACTGGCCTCGGCGGCACGCCGAAACCGCCCGCGCTTGGTGTCTTCGGCACGTTCGCAAAGTCATGTCAAAAAATCGGGGGCCTGAAAGCCGCTCTATATGGGAAGTGACGGTCGGCTGAAGCTGGCGCCAACATTGCCGTCAGGCGCGGCGGAATGCGACGCGATCACGGTCGAATCGTATTCAAAATGATGGAGGCGAGTGCGGGATTCGAACCCGCGGTGGAGGTTTTGCAGACCTCTGCCTTACCACTTGGCTAACTCGCCGCGCCGGCCAATGCGATAGTCTACCGGCCACTCGAGCGACCGTCCGTGCTGGCGCCGCTATCAGCAAAACGGTAAGTGGTCGTCGGGACATCGCCGGCCGAGCGACCCCATAATCAGCCACCGTGCCTCGGTCTCGGCTGATTTTGCTCGGGCTCATCACGCTGAGTGCAGTCCTGGCGGCCTGCAGCCCGAACGCGTCGAGTGGCCTGCCAACTGGGGAGCCGATCAACGTCGGCGCGGTACTCTCGCTCACCGGTAGCCAGGCAAGCGGCGGCCAGATGGCCAAGGAGGGCTACCTCTTCTGCCAGAACTGGATCAATACCAGCGGTGGGATCAAGGTCCAGGGCGTTGGCCATCCGATCAACATCGACATGGTCGACGACCAAAGCCGGCCGTCGATTGCCGCGACCGTCACCGAGCAACTGATAACGCAGCACCATTCGCTCCTGCTCGGCGCGTCGAACGACGCGACGGCGGCGCGCGCAGCGCCGGTCGCGGAGCAGCATCAGGTTCCCATGGTCAGCAGCGGCGCGTCCTCCGACGCCATCCTCAACAACAACTACCACTATCTCTTCAGCGTGCTGGCGCCGGATACTCGCCAGCTTCAGGGGCTGATCGACATGGCGCTCAGCCTCAAGCCGCGCCCCCAATCCGTCTCGCTGCTCTTTGCCAGCGATGCTCTCTCGAGCGAAGTCGCCTACGCCACCGCGAATTACGCGCAGGCCAGCGGCCTGAACGTGCTCTACGGCAGCAGCTACGCGACGGGAGTCAATGACCTGAGCGCCCAGCTCGGGGCGGCGGCGGGACCAGGCCCCGACTTGCTTCTCGAAGTTGGGCACCCTTCAGAGAGCGTTCGCACCATTCAACAGGCAAGGCAGATGAACATCCAGCCGAAATTGCTGGGCTTCACGAGCGGTCCTGGGGACGCGGCCTTCACGCGCCAATTGCACAAGGCGGCAAACTACAGTTTCGGCACAACGCAGTGGATGCCGGCGGCGCGCAACCCGCGCGGCTCGTTCCTGGACAGCTACCACTACGCGCTCGCCTACCAGGGGCAGTTCGGCCATTTACCCGACGACCATTCGGCCGCTGCCACCGCGGCGTGCCTCACGCTCGACGCCGCCATCGAACAAGCCAATTCGACGCTCCCACAGTGGGTTCGCGACTCGCTCAGCGTCATCGACATGAAGACGTTCTTCGGGGAGATCAAGTTCGACGGCCGTGGCGCGAACATGGCCAAGCCGGTCTACGTCCAGCAAGTGCAGGCAGGTGCGACCGTGCTGGTCTGGCCGCCGCAGATCGCTAGCGCTCGACCAAGATATCCCGATCCCGGCTGGGCGAAGCGCTAAGCAGACTCTGCTAGGGCTTCAATTGGCCATTTCGCGCTGGAGTTGGGCCAGCCCCATCGGACCAAGATTGAGCGCTCGTGCGTGGAAGGCCTTGAGATCGAACTTCGGGCCGAGGGCCGACCGGGTGCGCTCGCGAATCTCGAGCCAGACACGCTCGCCGACCTTGTAGCAGATCGCCTGTCCAGGCCAGCCCAGGTAGCGATCGATTTCACTTCGGAGAAAGTCCTCCGCTTCGTAGCCATGCTCGAGAGCGAACGGCAGCAGTAGGTCCGGTGACCACCGTTCGCCGGGGTGATACCTCTCTGTCTTTGGAATTTCGAGCTGAAGATGGCCACCGATATCGACAATCACGCGCATCGCGCGAAACGCCTGAGCGCGCAGCATCCCAAGCTCGTAGTCCGGGTTATCGAAGTAGCCCAACTCGCCCATCAGCCGTTCCGCATACAGCGCCCAGCCCTCGGAGATCCCAGGAACAGAGGCAGCGACGCGCTGAAAGCGACTGAGGGTTTTCGCCAGATAGACGAACTGCGCCAACTGCAGGTGGTGGCCGGGCACCCCTTCGTGGTAGGCGGTAGACACCTCGCCCCAGAGGGGAAATCGAGTCTTGCCCAGGGTCGGATACCAGGTACGTCCCGGCCGTTTGAGATCCTCAGAGGGTCTCGTGTAATACATCGCGGCGGCCCCTCCGCGGGGCGCGATCATCGCCTCAACCCGCTTGATGGGTTCGGGAATATCGAAGTGTTTGCCACTGAGTTCGGCGATCGTCCGATCCATCAGCTCCTGGAGCCAGGCGCGCAAGCGATCTTCACCCTCCAGGGCACGACTGGGATCGGTCTCGAGGAACCGGACCACCGCCGCCAGCGGCTCGCCGGGTAGGATCTGCTGCGCGACCTCGGTCATCCGCGCCTCGATTCGGTGCAGTTCGTCCCAACCCCAACGGTACGTCTCCTCGAGGTCGAGCTCCATGCCGAGAAAAGCGCGAGCCGACAATTCATATCGTTCACGCCCGGCTGCGTCTTTCTCGGTGGCCTTTGCCGCGTAGTCGGT
>Ga0209474_10001051_pt1 | contig 27989 bp, 17 predicted proteins | sample GraSoiAngelo_145_FD_185902 | JGI IMG/M metagenome (GOLD analysis project Ga0209474, IMG submission 185902) | Grasslands soil microbial communities from the Angelo Coastal Reserve, California, USA - 14_1009_05_20cm (SPAdes) (version 2) | ecosystem: Environmental > Terrestrial > Soil > Grasslands...
GTGGCGCTCTATCTCCCGCTCGAGTCATGGCAGGCCGTCGCGGAGACGGTGAGCCGCTCGGGGCACGGCGACGATTGGGTGAAGATCGGCGGGCTCAAAGGCTACATGGACGGTTCGGCGGGGTCCCGTACCGCCTACTTTTTCGAGCCCTACAGCGACTCGTCGGGCTATCATGGGCTGTTGCAGCATCCGGAGGCGGACATGCGCCGCTGGATCGGCGGCGCCGACTCGGCGGGTCTCCAGATCGCCGTCCACGCGATCGGCGATCGCGCCAACGCGATTCTCCTGTCGATCTACGACAGCGTGGCGCGGGCACACGGGCCGCGCGACCGACGCTTCCGGGTCGAGCACGCCCAGCACCTTCGCCCGCAAGATATCCCCCTGTTTGGGAAGCTCGGCGTGATCGCGTCGGTGCAGCCCTATCACGCCATCGACGACGGGCGCTGGGTGGAGCAGCGCATCGGGCCGGTCCGCATCAAGACGACCTACCCGTTCCGCACGCTGCTCGACACGGGCGCCAGGCTCGCCTTCGGGTCGGATTGGACGGTCGCGCCGCTCGACCCGATCCTCGGCGTGTACGCGGCCGTCACTCGCCGCACGCTCGACGGCAAGCATCCTGATGGGTGGGTACCGGAGCAGAAGATCTCGGTGGCAGAGGCGCTGCGTGCCTACACGGCGGGCAACGCCTATGCGACGTTCGACGAGGCCAGACGAGGCACGCTCACACCAGGCGCTGATGCGGATCTTGTCGTGCTGGACCGCAATCTCTTCACGACGCCGCCCGATTCGCTCGATCAGGCACGGGTGCGGTGCACGATCGTGGGCGGCAGGGTGGTCTACCGGCGCTAGCTGGAGTACTTGAGCCCCGACGCCTGAAGCGTGAGGGGCTGCGCTCCCTCGTGCTCCACGCCTGCCTCGACCACCTCACCCAGCACCAGTGTATGGTCTCCGCTTGGCAGGGTTGCGACGACGCGACACTCCAGCCAGCCGAGCGCCTCGGCGAGCACCGGAACACCGGAGATCGGCCCCGGCCTGGTCTTGATCCCCTTTAGCTTCGACGACGCGCCCGCCCCCGCCGACCCCCGCCCCAGCTTGTCGGCCAGGTCGCGTTGCCCCTCGTGAAAGATACTGATGGCAAAGTGATGCGCGTCGCGGATCATCTCGATCATCTTGGACGTGCTTTCGACCGCTACGACCACCATGGGCGGATCGAACGAGGCCTGGCTGACCCAATTGGCCGTTATGCCGTGCTCATCGCCCTCACGCTTCACGGTGAGCGCGTACAGGCCGTACGTGAAATGCCGGAGGACCGTCTGTTTGGCGGCCACGTTCATGGGGAGGGAATATGATACTATCTTTGTCCCATGGCGACGCGCGCTCAACCCCGGCCCCGGGCCGCCAAGTCCCTGTCGAAGGCCGACCTGCTGGATATGTATCGGCTGATGTTCCTGTCGCGGCGCATCGACGATAAGGAGATTCAGCTCAAGCGGCAAAACAAGATTTTCTTCCAGATCTCCGGGGCCGGCCACGAGGGCGTCCTGGTCGCCGCCGGGAGAGTGCTCCGTCCTGCATACGACTGGTTCTATCCGTACTATCGCGACCGCGCCCTCTGCCTCAGCCTCGGCATGACCCCCACCGAGATGCTCCTCTCCGCGGTCGGTGCGGCCGAGGATCCCAACTCGGGGGGCCGCCAAATGCCGTCCCACTGGGGCCACAAGGCGCTTAACATCGTCAGTCAGTCGAGCCCGACCGGTACACAGCTGCTCCAAGCCGTGGGCTGCGCGGAGGCGTGGCTCCGTTACACCCGGATCGACGCCATCGCCGAGAAACCGGTCCACGGCGACGAGCTCGTGTACGTCTCGGCCGGGGATGGTACGACGAGCGAAGGCGAGTTCTGGGAAGCGCTCAACACCGCCAGCAACCTGAAGCTGCCCGTGCTGTTCCTCATCGAGGACAACAAGTACGCGATCTCGGTGCCGGTCGAGGTGCAGACCGCGGGTGGCTCGGTGTCGAAGCTCGTCCGGAGCTTCCCCGGCCTCCTGGTCGAGGAAGTAGACGGCTGCGATCCGATCGCCGCTTATGACGTCCTGTTGCGGGCCGCGGAGTACGTCCGCCAGCGCAAGGGCCCGGCTCTGGTGCACGCCCACGTGACCCGGCCCTACTCGCACTCCCTCTCGGACGACGAAGTGTTGTACAAGCCGCCCAAAGAGCGGGAAGAGGAGGCACGCCGGGACTGCCTCACCCTGTTCCCGAAACGGCTCATCGCCGACGGCGCGGCCACCGCAGCCGAGATCGAGGCCATCCAGCGCCAGGTGGATGAGGAAGTCGGCGTCGCTGCCGACATGGCGCTGGCCTCGCCTCAGCCCGAGCCGGAGACGGCACTGTTGTACGTGTACTCCCCCGAGGTGGACCCCACGTCCGAGCAGTTTGATACGGAGGACGATCCGCAATTCGGGGGCGATCCCACCACGATGGTGGACCTGCTCAACGCCTGTCTGAAAGACGAAATGGGGCGTGATCCCCGCATCGTGGTGTTCGGCGAAGATGTGGCCGACGTCAGCCGCGAGCAGCACCTGGAGCACGTGAAGGGGAAAGGCGGCGTTTTCAAGGTCACGTGGGGGCTCCAGCGCCAGTTCGGAAGTGATCGGGTCTACAACTCACCCCTCGCCGAGGCGAACATCGTGGGCCGCGCGATCGGTCTCGCGACCCGCGGCCTGAAACCGGTCGTCGAGATTCAATTCTTCGACTATATCTGGCCCGCCTATCATCAGCTGCGCAACGAGCTCGCCACCCTGCGGTGGCGCTCCAGCAACGCGTTCTCGTGCCCGGTCGTGGTGCGCGTCACCTACGGCGGCTATCTGAAGGGCGGCTCGATCTACCACTCCCAGACGGGGGCCGTGGTGTTCACGGCCGTTCCCGGGCTCCGCGTCATCTGCCCCAGTACGGCGCTCGACGCCAACGGCCTGTTGCGCACGGCGATTCGGTGTGACGACCCGGTGTTGTTCCTCGAGCACAAACACCTCTATCGCCAGACGTACAACAAGGCGCCCAATCCCGGGCCGAACTTCATGATCCCCTTCGGCAAGGCGAAGGTCGTCCGGCAAGGCCGGGACCTCACCGTGGTGACCTACGGCGCCGTGGTGCAGCGCGCGCTCGTTGCGGCGAAGGAGCTCGAGGAGCGGGACGGCGTGAGCGTCGAGGTGATCGACCTGCGCAGCCTCTCGCCCGTCGATTGGGAAGCGATCACGGCGTCGGTGACCAAGACGAGCAAGGTGCTCGTCGCGTACGAGGACGCGCGGTCGTGGGGTTACGGCGCCGAGCTCGCCGCCCGGATCGCCGACGAGTGCTTTCCGTGGCTGGACGCGCCCGTGAAGCGGGTGGCCTCGACCGACACCTTCGTCGGCTACGCGCCCAGGCTCGAAGATTTCATCCTCCCGCAGGTGGAGGATCTCGCGCGGGCGATGCGCGACCTGCATGCGTTCTAGCGCGGCCCGCCCCTAAGGCGCGCTAGACACCGCTTTGCTCGCCCAGGATCGCTTTGACCTCACCCGCCGCTGCGATTACGTGATCGACGTCGCGCGACAGCGCGCGGGCCTGCTGGGTGGCACGGGTGAGATCATCGAGGGCCACCGCCACACCCGCGGAGCGGAGGCGCAGCAGGTCGAACCGAACATTCTGCATTGCCAGCACGCACGACTCGAGCTGGTCCGCGACGAGCTGACGCTTGGTCAGGAGATCCGTGACCGCTTGGCGCTGGCGCTCGAGCAAGCCTACCTGTCGATCCCGTTCCGTGCTGGCCCCTTGATGCTTGGTCGCCTGGATCTTTTCCTCGAGGCGTGCGAGGGCGCCCCGGTCCACGCTCCCGCTCATGGAGTGCAGGGTCCGCGCTAGGTCCTCAGCCCGATTCAGGAGCGCATCCGCGGTCGCGATCACGTCGGGCAGCAGCTTCCGCTCCGACTTGGGGAGACGATCCACGACCCGCAGGATGGCCTTGCGATCGCTGCGGGCCTGCTGGATCGGCTCGGCGTGGCCGCCGAACTCGTCGGTCGTCGCGCGCGGCAGGTCGACGGACTTGGGGAGACGATCCACGACCCGCAGAATGGCCTTGCGATCGCTGCGGGCCTGCTGGATCGGCTCGGCGTGGCCGCCGAACTCGTCGGTCGTCGCGCGCGGCAGGTCGACGGGGCGGCTCCCCACCGCGGCGAGACGGGCTTCCATCGCGTCCGGCGCCGGTGGCCGGGCGAAGACGTCGCGCCACGAATAGCCGGCGTGCCACAGCCGGATGTAGCGGGGGACGAGCGCGGTGCCACCCCAGACCGCCGCCACGAAGAGCGACCACCCGGGCGTATGGTTGCCCGTGGCGACATCGATGATGAACAGGGATCCGCACACCGAGGCCCAGGTGACGAATCGGCTGCGCAGCTCGCGCACGATCTCGGGCTCGCCGCTGGGGGCGAGTGTCGGTCGGTCGCTCATCCGGTCGACCCGCCGGGCACGCTGAGCGAGCACGTCCGGCCGCCCCCGCAACGGCGGCGGGGGGGGCAGGGGCGGCGCTCGCACCCCGCGCGACGGCGAGGGGCCGCTCGAGCGACGCGGCTTGTACATGGTCGCGCTCCGGGCCTCGAGCGCGCGCCGCAGCGCGTCCGCGGTGGGCCAGCGGTCCTCCGGATCCTTTTCGAGCGATCGCATCACGCAGGCCGCGAGGTCCTCGGGCACCTCCGGCCGCCGGTCGGTGATCAGTGGCGCCCGCTCCGTGATGTGCTTCATCAGGATCCCGGGGACCGTGGGGGCTTGGAAGGGCAGCTCCCCCGCGAGCATCTGGTAGGTCACCACACCCAGACTATAGATGTCGGACCGTCCGTCGATCTCGCGGTCTCCCGCCGCCTGCTCCGGGCTCATGTAGTGCGGCGTGCCGATCGCCACACCCGTGGCGGTGAGTGTCGCGCCGCCGGTCGTCGAGGATAGCGCCTTGGCGATCCCGAAGTCGGTGACGACCACGCGGCCGCGACTTCCCTCCAGCAGGATGTTGTCGGGCTTCACGTCGCGGTGGATGATCCCAAACGCGTGCGCGGCTCCCAGTGCATCGGCGGTCTCTTGCATGATACGACGCGATTCGTCCGGTGGCAGCCTCCCGCGCCGCTTGAGCTTCGCGCCGAGCGACTCGCCGTCCACGTAGGCCATGACGAAGTAGACCAGCCCGTCTCGTCCCTCGCCGACGGAGTGGATCGGCACGATATGCGGGTGCGACAGCCGCGCCGCCGTCTCGGCTTCGCGCAGGAAGCGCAGCCGGATTTCTTCCCGGAACGCGAGCTCCGGCGGGAGCACTTTGACGGCGACCTGACGCTTCAACCGCTCGTCGCGGGCGTTGAACACCACGCCCATCCCGCCCCGGCCGATCTCTCCCTCGAGCGTGTAGGAGCTGCCGAGGGCTTGGCTGAGGCGGGTGGCGAGTGCCTTGTCTGCGTCGTTCATCGAGCGTCGCGTGAAGTGCGCGCGGATAGATTAGCCGCAGGGCGACGAGCGTGCAACCTGTAAGCGGCTTTTGACTTACGCTTCGGTAGCCGGGTTGGCGCCCGCGCGGTGGCTATTCGGCAGCATCTGCCTTATTGGCCGCCGGTCGCCGGAACGCGCGTGCTCAGGGGAGCGTTTTGTAGTGGCACGGACGATGCTTAGGCCTGTGTGAACTATGTGCATGCTTACCCTCATCAGAGTTGAGGTCCATGTCTGAACGCCTGACCCTTCCCGTGCTTCCGCTCCGGGAGGTCGTGCTGTTTCCGGGCGTGTCGGCGCCGGTCGGCGCCGGACGCCCCACCACGCTGCGTGCCATCGAGGCGGCGCTGAAGAGCGATTCCCGCCTGATTTTTGCCGTCGCGCAGCGCGAGAACGTCGATGCGGTCAGCCCCGAGGTGCTGTACACGACGGGCACGATCGCCAAGATCAGCCAGATCCAGCGGGGCCTCGGCGGCGTGCAGCTGCTGCTGCACGGCGAGCGCCGGGGCGCCGCGCTGCACTACCGGGATAACGGCCGCTACCTCGAGGCGGTGGTCCACGAGGTCGACGATATGCCGCCACTGAACGCCGAGGATCCAGCGTTCGTCGGCCTGCACCGCGAGGCGCGCGAGCGGGCCGCGGAGCTGGGCCAGAAATCAGGACTCCCCGAGGACGTCGTCCGGCAGGTGCTCGAAGAGGTCACCGACCCCGGCAGGCTCGCGGATCTTGTGGCCGGCTACCTCGAGATCCAACCGGCGGAGCGGCAGGGGCTGCTCGAGACGTTGTCCGTGGAGGAGCGGCTGCGGCGCGTCCTCATTCACGTCCAGCGCCAGATCGGCGTGCTCGACGCCCAGGAGCACATCAAGTCGCAGGTGCAGGAAGAGCTGGGCGAGCGTCAGCGCGAGATGTTCCTGCGGGAGCAGATGAAGGCGATCCGCAAGGAGCTCGGCGAAGAGGACGAAGGGACCGAGGTGGAGCAGCTGCGGAAGCGGTTCGAGGCCCTCGGGCTCCCCGAGGCCGCGCGCAAAGAAGTCGACCGCGAGCTCGACCGCCTGGAGCGGGCGAACCGCGACTCGATGGAAGGCCAGGTGATTCGCACCTACCTCGAGAACATGGCGGAATTGCCGTGGAACAAGCGGGCGGAGGAGTCGCTCGACTTGAAGCGGGCGGCGGAGATCCTCGAGCAGGATCACTACGGCCTCAAGGACGTGAAGGATCAGGTCCTCGAGTTCCTGGCCGTGCGGCAGCTCCGCCAGCGCTCGCCCGACGCGGTGGCGCAGGGCAACGAAGACGACAAGCAGGCGCGGGGCCAGATCTTGCTGTTCGTCGGCCCTCCGGGCGTCGGCAAGACCTCGATCGCCAAGTCCATCGCGCGCGCTATGGGCCGGCCGTACGTTCGCATTTCGCTGGGCGGCGCCCGCGACGAGGCGGACATCCGCGGCCACCGGCGCACGTACGTCGGCGCCATGCCCGGCCGGATCATCCAGGGCATGAAGCAGGCGGGCGCCAAGAACCCGGTGTTCCTGCTCGACGAGCTCGACAAGCTTGGCGTCTCGTTCCAGGGAGACCCGGCGGCGGCGTTACTCGAGGTGCTCGATCCGGCGCAGAACGATTCGTTCACGGATCACTACCTGGGGGTGCCCTTCGACCTGTCGGAAGTGTTGTTCGTCGCGACCGCGAACTTTCCGCAGAGCATCCCCGGTCCGCTGCTCGACCGGCTGGAGACCGTGACCTTCGCGGGCTACACCGAGCGTGAAAAGCTGGAGATCGCGAAGCGCTATTTGGTCCCGCGGCAGGTGCGTGAGAACGGCCTCACGCTGGAGCAGCTCACGGTCACGGACGCTGCGCTCGGCGAGATCATCACGAGCTACACGCGTGAGGCGGGCGTCCGCCAGCTGGAGCGGGAGATCGGGAAGCTCGGGCGCAAGGTCGCGCGCCAAATCGCCGGCGGCGAGCTCGAGCGCGTCACGGTCGACGCCAAGGACGTTGACGACCTGCTCGGGCGCCCCAAGGTCCATCCGGAGCACAAGGAGGGCGAGGACCAGGTCGGCGTCGCCACGGGCATGTACTATACGCCGGTCGGCGGGGATATCATGTTCGTCGAGGCGAGCGTGATGCGCGGCAAGGGCGAGCTCGTGCTCACGGGGCAGCTGGGCGACGTCATGAAGGAGTCGGCCCGGGCGGCGCTCACCTACGCGAAGTCCCACGCCGATCAGCTCGGGATTCAGGAGGAGGCCTTCGCCGGCACCGACGTTCATATCCACGTCCCCGCGGGCGCCATCCCGAAGGACGGTCCATCGGCGGGCGTGACGATGGCGACGGCGCTCGTGTCGGCGCTGTCCCGCCGGCCGGTGCGCCACGACCTCGCCATGACCGGTGAGATCACCCTGCGGGGCCGGGTCCTGCCGATCGGCGGCGTAAAGGAAAAGGTGCTCGGTGCGGTGCGGGCGGGCATCCACACCATCGTGCTGCCGAAGGAGAACGGCCCCGACCTGGAGGATCTTCCAGAGGACGTCCGCTCGTCACTCGACGTGCACCTCGTGGAAGATCTGGACGAAGTCCTGACATTGGCGCTGCGCGGCGCGCGCTTCGAGGCCGGTCACCTCGTGTTCGACGGCGAAGCACCGGTCGAGCCAAGCCTGCTCGCGAGGCACAACTAAGGCCCCTCGGGGGCTTGTTCGGTTTTTGTCACGGCCGGAACTCGCCCAACCCTTTCCCCGTAAGACCTGTCTAACCGTCCGACCAGGCCACGGGGGATCCCGTCATGCCGGCTGCCGTCCTGCTCGCGATCGTCCTGCAAACCGCCACACCACCTTCCGCCGCCGGTGGTGTCGCCGCGCCCCAACCCGCCAGCACCACTCGGGCAACCGCCGTGCGGGCGGCCGTCCCCGTGGTGATCGACGGCCGGGACGACGATGAAGTGTGGCGCATCGCCCAGCCGATCACCCAGTTCCGGGAGTTCCAACCGAAAGAGGACGGGGATCCCCGCTTTCCGACCGAAGCCAGGGTCGCCTACGACGACCGCTACTTCTACGTCTTTATCCGGGCCTTCGACCCGCATCCGGACAGCATTCTGAAGCTGCTTGCGCGGCGGGACGTGCGCGCCGCCACCGATCAGCTCAAAATCATGGTCGACTCGTACCACGACCGCCGCTCCGGTTTCGAGTTCGCCGTGAACCCGGCCGGTGTGAAGCGTGACTACGCGATGTACAACGACGCACAGGAGGACGACGCCTGGGACGCGGTCTGGGACGTCGGCACGCAGGTCGACTCCCTCGGGTGGACCGCCGAGTTCCGGGTCCCGCTCTCGCAGCTACGCTACGTTCCCCGGGCCACGAACACCTTCGGGTTCGCGGTGTGGCGCGACATCCAGCGCTACTCCGAGCGCGTCAGCTGGCCGGTGTACCGGGGCTCCCAGGCGGGGATCTCGTCCCAGCTGGGCGAGTTGACCGGACTCGATGGTCTGCCCTCACCGCGCCGGCCCGAGATTGCGCCGTACGTCGTGACGAAGAACGTGTCCGTGGTCAGCGCCGGCGCGTTTGACCGCTCCCAGAAGGTGACGGGCGGCGCTGACTTGAAGTACGGGCTCACGCCGAGTCTCACGCTCGATGCGACGATCAACCCCGATTTCGGGCAGGTCGAAGCGGATCCGGCGGTCCTCAACCTGACCGCGTTCGAGACATTCTTTCAGGAACGGCGCCCCTTCTTCGTCCAGGGGGCGGGAATCTTTCGGTTCGACGTGAATTGCAGCGCCGTGAACGACTGCAACACCGGCGAGGGCCTGTTCTACTCGCGGCGGATCGGGCGCGCCCCGCAGCTGGACTACGGCGACCCCAACCCCCCCACCGCCACGACGATCGATGGCGCGGCGAAGCTGACGGGACGCCTTCCCGGCGGCCAAACGGTGGGCCTGCTGGACGCGGTGACTGGGCGCGAGGTCGGTTCGCTGGACCGCACCATGGAGCCGACGACCAACTATGCGGCAGTGCGGGCCCAACAGGACTTCCGCAACGGCGAGAGCGGCATCGGCGCCATGGGGACGGCGGTGAACCGCGACCTCGACCAGTGGACCGAAGGCTCGTTACACCGTAGCGCCTACGTGGGGGCCGTCGACTTCCGGCACCGCTTTTTCGGCCGCCGCTACCAGATCTCGGGATCGTTGGACCTGAGCCGCGTCGCCGGCACGCCGTCCGCGATCGCCGCCACCCAGCAAGATCCGGTGCACTACTATCAGCGGCCCGGCGCCGGGGTCTCCTACGACTCGACCCGGACCTCGCTCGCGGGCGACGCCGAAGAGCTCAAGTTCGGAAAAGTCGGTGGTGGTATCACGCGGTTCGAGACCAGCTACCAGCGCCGCTCTCAGGGCTTCGAGGTGAACGACCTCGGCTTCCTGTTGCAGGCGGACCAGCAGAGCTGGAACACGTGGTTCGCGTTTCAGTCCCGGCACCCCAGCTCGTTTTATCAGACCGCGTTCTGGAACTTCAACTGGTGGCAATTCTGGACGGCTGCGGGCACCGCCGTCGAGCGCGCCGCCAACACCAACGTGCACGCTCAGCTCAACAACCGGTGGTGGGTGCAAGGCGGCGTGACGGCGGGCCAGCTCGGCGCCACCTTCTGTGATCGCGACTGCACTCGCGGCGGGCCGGCCGTGCGCGTCGATCCCTACCTGTCGGTCTGGGGGGAGGTGGACGGGGATGAACGTCCCGCGTTCACGCCGTACGTGTGGTTCAACTACCGGCGCGGTGACGTGGGACGGTCCGAGCGGTTCAACGGCAATGTCCAGGTCGCGTTTCGCGTCGCATCCCAGTTCAGAACGTCCCTGACCTTGAGCGCCACGCACAACGTGAAGGACGTCCAGCCGCACGGCGTCATCACCGACCCGACCCCGCCGTTCGCGACGCACTACACGTTCGCTCATCTGAATCAGAAGGAGGTGTCGCTCACCGGCCGGGTCGACTACACGCTGTCGACCACCCTCACCCTCCAATTGTATGCGCAGCCGTTCGTCAGTAAGGGCACGTTCTCAGATGTGCGCGAGCTCGCCGATCCCAACGCCGCCGCCTTTGACGATCGTTACCAGCCGTACCCGGCCGCCTCCGACGGGTTCAACAAGAAGGCATTCAACTCGACCGCCGTGCTGCGCTGGGAGTACCGACCCGGCTCCGCTCTGTTCCTCGTCTGGACGCAGGGACGGCAACATCGCGACGGCGCCGAAGGGCCGCGCTCCATGGGCGGCGACTTCCGTGACCTCTTCGACCTGCATCCGGAGAACACGTTCCTCGTGAAAGCATCCTACTGGATCAACTGGTAGGGCATCAGTGCGCCGCCACGCCATCCAGCACCAGCCTCACCGCAGCCTCTTTCCAGCGCTCGCGGAGCGCCGGCTCGTCGGCGCCGAGCGGGGCCGCGCTCATCGCGATGAGCGACTCGAGACCGAGATAGGCCACCATGAGCACGAGCGCCTGGGCGGCCGCAAGATGTGGGTCGAGATCGTCCCGCACCTGCCCGCGCCCCTGGCCCTCGGCGAGGAGCACGACCAGCCGCTTGATCGCGGGCGCGAAGGGGCGCGCGTCGGAGCGGCCGGCCTGGGTGAGTAACGTCACGAGGTCAGGGTGCGCAGCGAGGAAGTCGAATTGCGCGCCGAGTGCCAGGCGGATCCGGTCCAGCGGGCGCTCGCCCCCGGTCGGCGGGCCGGCCAGTGCCTGTTCGAGCTCAGCCGCACCACGCGCGAGCACGGCGGTGAACAAGCCACGCTTGGAGTGGAAATAGTAAAAGAGCAGCTGCTTGTTCACTCCCGCCCGACGCGCGATCTGTTCGACTCGCGCCCCGTCGAAACCGCGGCGCGAGAACTCCTCGCGGGCCGCGGCGATGATCCGCAATGCACTGGAATTGCTGAGCTTAGGCTTCATGTGATGATTCCTCAACCGGCCGGTTGAGAAATATAGGCGACTACCGCGCGAGCGCCAGATCCGCGGGGATCCGTGGCAGGCCGTCCCTCAGGAACGCGATGAGGAGGTGGTTCACTTCGTCTGGCGCCTCCTCCTGGACCGAGTGGCCAGCGTGCGGCACGCTGAGGAAGGCGGAGCGGGTGATTCCGCCGGCGAGGGCACGGCCCAGTCCCAGAGGCGCCCAGCGGTCCTCCTCACCCCACAGCACCAGAGTCGGAGCCGCGATGCGATCGAGCCGGCCGCCGAGATCGTCGAAGCGGAACTGCCGGAGCGCACCCCGGAGAGCCCGTCCGTAGTCGGGCAGCGCGACAGGGGCGTAATACTGATCCACGTCGGCCTCGGTCACCTTGCGAGGATCGAAATACGTGGACTTGAGGAGACGGGCGGTGAGGCCTCGCCCGCGGAACGCGAGTACTGCCGGTCCGAGCACTGGCCACCGGACCAGCCGGAACAGAAGCGGCTCACGGGTGCCCAGCCCGGCCGAGCCAACCAGTACGAGCCCCCGCACCCGTTGTGGATGCTCGATCGCGACCTCCGCGGCAATCGCGCCGCCCATAGAGTGCCCGACGAGCACAGCATCCGGGAGACCGAGCGAGTCCATGAAGGCGATCGCGAGGCGAGCATAGGCGGCGTTGTCGTAGGGGGCCGGTGGCTTGTCGGACAGACCGAATCCGCGGTTGTCGAACGCGATCACCCGAAAGCCCGCCGCGGCCACGGCTCCGAGGTTGTTGCGCCAGGCGTACATCGAGGCGCCGAGGCCGTGTAGAAAGACGACTGGGGCGCCGCGCCCAGCGTCGATGTAGCGGATCCTCGTCCCCTCGACCCGGAGGTAGCGGGCGGTAAACTGAGTCCCGGTGGGAAACAGCTGAGCCTCCGGCAGGGCGGCGGCCCGGCATGCGCCGACGGCGCAAAGGAGCAGCAGAAGCAGGCGCCTCACGCGGGGCCCCGGATCCACGCGCGGGCCAGGGCGGCGACCGCCGGGTGCGAACTCCACATCCCTGCGGCTGTTTCGCCGCTCCCCGCCACGACCAGCGTTTGCACGTCGTCGATCAGCAGCACGATGGGTGCGTCCGCCGACACGGTCCCGCTGAGGATTGGGCTCGCTTCTGCGGGCACGTCCCCCGCGACCCGCAGCTCGAGTGCCGCGCGTTCCTTGGCGCGGCGCCAGGCAGGCAGCGTAGGGCGAAGCAGCTCGGCCGAGAGCACGCCCTCCACGCGTCGTTCGGCCCGGGCGACGACCTGGATGATCAAGTTGGCAACGGCCCGCCCGCCCGTGACGCTCCGGGTTTCCGGCTCGGCGGGACCAGCGGCGTCGCGCAGGGACCGGCTGAGGCGGTCGAGGGCCTCGCCCTGCTGTGCCGCCAGCTGGACGATCAGTGCCGCGGGGTCCGTCGCCCGATAGCGGGCGGGACGCCCCGGCAGCCGCAGCGCCGCGGTGCGGCCTACCAGACCCTCCAGGGCACCGTAGGTGTTGGCGCGCGCCACCCGCGTGGCATGGGCGACCGCGTAGCCCGTCGAGGGACCGAGTCTGAGAAGCGCGGCGTACGCCTCGGACTCAGTGGCCGTGAACCCGAAAGGCGTGAGATCGATCTCGATGGGCATGTGCGTAGTAGTAATTACTACTACGTAAAGAGGTCTCCATAAGCAATGGGAAACCTAGAGGATTTCGACCGGAATCCCCAGCAACCGCGCGATGAGCCCGAGCCGGAACGTTGCGTCTGTTTGCCGTTGCGCCGGGCTCTTCCCCGGTCCCTCGAGCGGAAAGTAGTGAGCCGTGAGGGGGCTCGTCGCCTTAGGCATCGCGCGCAGGCTCTTTGGGCTCCAGATCCCCCGATCGTCGCACTCATTGAACAGCCGCGCCAGCACGCGGCTGGCGCTCGGGATTTGGCGTACGAGACCGAGTCGAGCCAGGAGCTCGATCCAGTAGAGCGCGAGCGGGACGTCGGTGATGTGGCCTTGGGCGTCGGATCGCAGCGGGTCGCCGAGGATCTCGAATAGCGGCTTCAGGAGCTTCTTGCCAGCGAGGATGAAAAACGCCCGTCGTGGCGCGGGCGAGGAGAAGTAGTGCCCCAGCCGCTCGATGAAGCCGGCCCGCTCCCGCTGTACGGAGGGCAGGAATGCGAGCATCTCCACGGCGAAGATGGTCGGGGGGCACGCATGGGGATCGAGCACGGTCCTCCCCTGCGCCCGTTTGAAGGGGTTGGCGGCAAGCTCGCTGCGCAAGTATTGCGAGATGTTGCTGGCGATGGTATGCGCCGTGCCGCGCACCCGCGGATCGTCGCTGTGCCCGCCACGCGCCAGTGCGCAGGCCGCTCCCTCGCGCCCCATACGGCGCGCCCAGCGCCCCAGCCCGGGGTCTGTCTTGGCAGCCCTTTGGAACTCGACCAGCAGCTCGAGCGCCCGCTGGGCGACCGTGCGATCGGGATCGTCGGGCTCGATGCGCGACAGCAGCTGAAACAGGAATCGGTCGGCGTTGCGAAACACCCGCTCCGATGGCGGCCACCCCAGCTCGAGCAGGCGCCGGTACTGGTACACCGTGCCTGGATCGGTCCAGCCGTACGCTTTGGACGCCGCGGGCGCGAGCAGGTTCCCCCCCCACAGCCCCGTGGCCTTCTGCTTACGAGCAATTGCCTGAGCCGCCTTGTATTGCGACACAGACTGGCGCAGCGTCTCGAGGCGCGCCGGATCCCGCTGGCCCTCCGGCACGACTTCGCTGTAGGCTCGATAGACGATCGGCGGGCTCGCTGCCTCCGCGAGCCAGGACAGCGGCAGCCGATGCGATGTGGGGAGATCCAGGTGCCCACTCCGGAGTGCGGGAGATGCGACTGCCGCAAGGCGGGCGCAAACTTATGTGGGTGCCTCTCAATCGGCCAGAGGCACCCACGAGCAACTCTCCCAATCTTTGTATATTGCTTATTCACAGCATCTTACGTCTACTGCAATGTGTTGCACTCAGGGGTGAGCCCGCCCGCTCGGCCGCTGGAATTCTGAATTCGGCAGCCACTCGGGCAGCGCCGGCGCGTTCGCGACCGCCAGCGCGACTCGCATCGCCACTCGCACCTCCTGCGCCATCCCCGCGTAGCTGAACGTCGAGCGGTATTCGTCGCTCGGTTGATGGTAGCGCTCGCGGTTGTAGCGGGCGGCTTCCTGCTCGCCCCAGCCAGGGGGTCGACCGACGAAGTCCCTCCCGGGCTCGATCGACAGCGCCGGCACGCCCGCTCTGGAAAACGGGAAGTGGTCCGACCGGTAGAACGAGCCGCGCACGTCGGGCTCGTGCACCACCGCCAGCGATTCGGCACGAGCGGCCTCCTCGAACGCGGCGCCCAAGGTCGACCGGTCCAGGCCCAGGGCGTCGATGTCGCGCGTCGCCCCCCGCACGTTGGCGACATCGAGATTCAGCACCGCCGCCGTCTGGTCCAGCGGGACGAGCGGGTCCCGCGTGTACGCCTCGCTGCCGAGCAAGCCGCTCTCCTCGGCCGTGGTCGCCACGAACAGCAGCGTGCGCCGGGGGCGGGGCTGTACCTGAACCAGCGCCTCGGCGGCCCCGAGCATCGCCGCGACGCCCGACGCGTTGTCCTCCGCGCCGTTGTAAATCGAGTCGCCGTTCGCGACCGGGCCGATCCCCTTGTGATCCCAGTGCGCCGTGAACAGCACCGCCTGGCGGGCCACCGCGGGGTCGCTCCCGGGGATCCTCGCCACGACGTTCTCCGAGCGGACGTGACGCAGCGCGCTCGTGACCTCGACCGCAACGTTGATCCCGGTCGCGACGGGACGGAACTCGCGGTGCGCCGCCGCCCGCGTCAAGGAGTCGAGGTTGAGGCCGGCCCGGGCGAGGGCGGCCTGCGCGGCGTCGTGGGTCACCCACGCCGCGAACGCGATGCTCTGCGCCACCGGCTGGTCGAGCTTGAATTGCTCCACCGACCAGGACCCGCGCACCACGTCCCATCCGTACGTGGCGCTCTCGGCGGTGTGGAGCAGGATCGCGCCCACCGCGCCACGACGCGCCGCTTCTTCGAGCTTGTAGGTCCAGCGGCCGTAGTAGGTCAGGGCCCGCCCGTTGAAGACGGTCGAGTCCTGGAGGCCGGGATCGTTCACGAGCATCAAGAGCACTTTGCCGCGAACGTCCATGTCCTTGTAATCGTCCCACCGCCACTCCGCCGCTGCGACGCCGTAGCCGACGAACACGACCTCGCCGTCGGCGACGATATGACGCTCCGGCCGCTCCGCCCAGGCTACGAAATCGTCGAGATAGGTGAGCGGGCGGGTCGCCCCGCCCTTGCCCCACACGAGGGACGGGTGCGGCGTCATGCCGACGAGTGCCACCGATTGGAAGTACGATCCGTCCCTCGCCGCGGGCTCGAGGCCGAGCGCCTCGAATTGGGCCGCGATGTACCTCGCGGCCAGGAGGCCGCCGCGCGTCGCAGGCGCGCGGCCCTCGAGCAGGTCGTCGGCCAGGTATTTCAGGTGGGCGTCCATCGCCGCGGTGCTCACGGCCGGGAGGGGGGCAGCGCGGGTCGCGGGCGTGCCGCCGGGCCGTGACGCGCCAGCGCAGCCGACGGATATCATCGCGACGGTGATCGACCATTTCCGGGACACGTGTGGTCACTCCTTTCGAAGTCGGCTGGGGCAGCGCACCGCGTGGATGAGCCCGCGCCGTGTGGGGGCGGCTTCGCTTGTGAGCACGAACGTCGAGTCGTCGAGGAAATCGATCGCCTCACCCTGCGGCTCGAGCCCGGAGACATTGCACACGGGCCACCCGCTGGGGGTCAGGAGCCCCCCCGCACCGGGGACGAAGGTATAGATCTCCCCCCGCCCTTGGCAGGCGGATCGGGCTCGGGCACGGCGTAAATCACTACGGATTTGCGGGTCCTGTCGTTATCGCCCGTGTCCGCGATGTAGAGGCATGCACCTTCCTGCGTGGGGCAGGAGCCGAGAGCGATGTCCTCCCAGTCTACCGCACGGGCGCCGCGGATTCGGACGACGCCGCGATCCGTGCCGGCGAGGTCCGTGGCGTACACGTAGGCATCATCGCCCGAATCATTGTGGGTCCACAGGACGCCGCGGTGCGCGCGGCTCACGGCAATGCCCGAGCTCTCCCTCACGCGCGGACTGTGAAACGTGGCCGTCAGCGCGACGCTGGGGATGCCTTGCAGTGTGAAGAGGAGGAGGAGCACGGCCCCCAAGGAAATCCGCTTGCTCGGGACTAGGCAAGGGGTAATCTTTCGGCCGATGCTCGCTGCGTTGCGCTCCCGTCGCGTCGAGAAGCTGCCGGATCAAGTGATGCTCCGGGGGCGGATCCTGTTTCTGACGGAGGACGCGGCGCTGGTGCGCCGACAGCTCGACGGGCAGGATATCGACTGGCAGCCCGCAACCAAGCTCCGCGACAACATCTCCACCGACGAAATCACCCCCGCGTACATCTGCTACTACTACGACGAAACCCTGGGCGACTTTCCCTACCTGGGGCTGAAATGCGGCGACGAGTTTCCCATCACCCGCGGCGCGGTGAAGCGCGCGGGCTTCGTCGCCTCGGTGAGCGGCCAGCGCCGGGGCAAGGGCTCGTCGCGTGAGCAGTCTCCCTACGCCGAGATGTGCGCCGGGATCAAGCTCGTGGTCGCGCAGAACATCGAGCGCATCTACCGGGAGAACTGTCAGAACCTGGGCGTCTTGACCACCACGGACTTCTCCATCATCGACAGGGTGCGGCGCGGCGAGACGATCCCGCTGAGCGCGTTCACGGCGGGCGAAGGCGAGATCACCCGCGGCATCATCGAGTACGGCGGGCTGTTCAACTTCAACGTGGCTCGGCTCCAGGGGAACGTCGTGCTCTCACCCCCTGCCACCCCGCCTCGCCCCATGACGCTCGGCGAGAAGATCATCGCCCGCCATTGGGTCGTGGATCCCTCCAAGGGGACGATCGGCGTCCCGGCGGTCAAGCCGGGAGACGAAGGGTTCGTGGTCACCGATGTCCGGTTCAGCCACGAGTACGTCACCCCTATGGCGGCGATCTTTTTCGAGCAGCTCGTGGGACCGGACGAGAAGGTGCTCGACCCGGGCTCGATCCTGATGTTCCGCGATCACCTCACCTTCCTCGGCGACGCCATGACGCCCGAGCGCGTGAAAGAGGGCCTGCTCGACGTCGCCCTCGAGCTGGAGAAGAAGCAGCGCGCCTTCGCGCAGAAGCAAGGGATCCGGCTGTACGGCGAGCTGCGGCTGGGCCACCACGGGTCCGAGGCGATTTGCCATTCCAAGATCCTCGAGGGACACGCCGAGCCGGGAATGGTGATCATCGGCAGCGACTCTCACACGCCGCATGCCGGCGCCGTGGGGTGCGTCGCCTTCGGGGTCGGCACGACGGCGGTCTTCAATTCCTGGATCACGAAGGACGTGCGGCTCACGGTGCCCGACACCGTCAAGGTCGTCGTGCGCGGCAGGAAGCCCGACAATGTGACGGCGAAGGACTTCATGCTCGAGATCCTGCGCCACCCGTACGTGAAGAGCGGCCGCGCGATCGGGAAACTGGTGGAATACTGTGGTGATGCTGTCGAGTCGCTGTCGGTAGACGAGCGCGCGACTATGACCAACATGACGGCCGAGGTGGGCGGCTTCACCGGCTACGTCGCTCCCGACGAGAAGACCGTCGCGTACCTGATGGCGTACCGCGGGATGGCCCGCGCAGCGGCAGAGCGGCTGTGTCGGGGCCTCGCGAGCGATGCGGATGCGGAGTATTGCGAAGTGATCGAGATCGACGCAGCCGCAATCCGACCGCTGATCGCGCTGCCCGGCGATCCGGGGAATGGACGCTATATCGCCGAGGCGGCGGAGCGGGTGAGGGTGGACATCGCGTACGCCGGCTCCTGCACCGCAGGCAAGAAGGAAGACATGGATATGTACGCCCGCGTCCTCGAGGAGGCGGCTGAGCGCGGCGAGCGCGTGGCGCCCTGGGTGCGCTTCTACATCCAGTGCGGGTCGCAGGACGTGAAGCGGTATTGTGAGGAGCGGGGGTACCTGGAGCTGTTCCGGAAGGTGGGTGCCACGTTCCTCGAGCCCTCCTGCGGCGCGTGCATCAACGCGGGGCCCGGGGTCTCAAAGACCAAGGACGAAGTCACGATCAGCGCGATCAACCGCAACTTCCCGGGTCGCTCGGGGCCCGGACTACTCTACCTCGCCAATCCCTACACCGTCGCCGCGTCGGCCATCGCCGGCTACATCGCCGAGTGGCAGCCCGGGATGGCGCTCGCCGAACCGTCGGCTTGACGGTCGGGCCGATTAGCGGCCGCCGCGGCTGGAGAGGCCCTGTCCCGCCGCCGACTCGGCGCCCTGCTTCGGTCGCAGCGAGCCGCGCTGGTACACACTCCGCGGATTCCACAGCACCCACGAGGTGATCCCCAGGTCTTCGACCGCACGGATCTGCTCGCGGATCTCGAAGGGGGTGTAGCGGGGGAGCCGGCGCCCGAGCGTGAACGCCTGCAGGAAGGGCCGGATCTCGGCCGAGCCGGGGAGCGGTTCTGAGCGTTTCAGCGCCTCGGTCAGGGCGCGGCGCACGACGCGGTACGGCTGGCCGTTGGGCCATGCGTACCCGAAGGCGCCTCGGTAGTAGTGACTCGGATACACCATCGGCAGCACCACGTCGGCCACGCTGACGAAGTCCTCCCACACCTGCCCGATGCCGAGGTCGCTCGTGGCGGACGCGGTGAGCCCGAAGATGTCGAACGTGACCGGTACGCCCGATGCCTTCAGCCGGTCCTTGAGCAGCGCCACGTGCTCGCGCACCGCTTCGCGCTGGGTCTGCCCCGACCGGTGCGCCGGGAAGATGGCGGTGGCCATCCGCTCCCGGGGCTCGTCCGGGAACCGCACGTAGTCGAACTGCACCTCCCGGAATCCCATCTGCGCGGCTTCCTGCGCCAGCTGGGCGGCGTAGATCCAGACGGAGTCGTTGTAGGCGTCCACCCACGCGATGTTGATCCGGTCCCGCCACAGTTGACCCGTCCCGCGCTCCTTGACCGACCACCCGGACTTCCGTTCCGCGAGGAGGGGATCCTTGGCGACCACGATACGCGCGATGGCATAGATGCCGTGCTTCGCGAGAGTATCGAGCCGCGCACGTGCGTCTTTCGCACGCACGCACCGGTTCGCGCCGATCTGCTCGGCGGTGGGCACGGTCGAGGGGTAGAGCAGGCAGCCGGTGTCGTCTTTCACGTCGACGACGAAGGCATTGATCTCGGTTTCGTCGGCGAGGCGCACGAGCTGCCAGAGCTTTGGCGACCCGAACGCCCACGCGTTCACGTACAGTCCCTTGATCTTCGCGGTCGGCGGGAGCAGCACGGACTCCTGGTGGACGTACCGGATCTCGGTTGGCCGCAGCAGAACCTTGACTTGGTCAGCGGGACTGGCGACTTGGTCGGTGGGACTGGCGGTCGCGACCGCGGCGCTGTCTTGCGCAAAAAGGCCGCGACTCGTGAGGAGCGCGGCCAGCAAGAGAACGCCTGCCTGCCGGACCACAATCATAGGGGGCTACACGATAGGAATCACCCGACAATCGGACAAGAGACGGGCGTCACTTTACCGTGGCGTCAGCCGCAAGCTGTTGAATAGCAATGGGTAAGTAGCGATGCTTTGCCCTCGGTATTGCGGCCGGAACCCGAACAGGACGACCCGACCGGTGCCGAGCTTGGCTTCCACCAGGGCGCCGCGACCTGCCACCCGCTCGGGATGCAAGGCCCAGCCGGAAAGCAGCACCTTATCCGCATCAACCGGATAGCGCCCTACGATACGCGCGGCGCTGGAATCGAGCACCTCGAACGCGGGACCGCTTTCGTACCACGCCACAGATTGGGGGGGCAAGCCTCGAGCGATCGGGTCGCTCGCGTCGAGCTCGAGCCGGAAGATCGATCCGGGAGCGTAGAACTCATCGTCGGCCACGCTCTCGAGGACGTTGCGCACGGGAAGCAGGAGCCGCTGGACGACGAAGCGGCTCGCGTCATTGAGGGCGACGAGCGTGCCGCCGTCGGTCACGAACTGGCGCAGCGCCTCCACGCCTTCCTGGCCGAGGCCTCCGGCGTAGGGCGCGGGATATTGGCTCGGCAGCCCGTCGAACAGCTCGTGGGGTGACTGATCCGGCAGGACGATCACTTCGAAACGGTCTCTGAGCTTCCCTGCCCGCACCACCGAGTCGACGACCGACACGTAGGGCACCTTCCACGTATCGAACACCCAGCGCGTCCACCCCTCGTCGATCGGCGCGGCGTACGAGCGGTACAGCCCGATCCGCGGCGCCTCCGGGCCGGCGAAGCCGGGATACCCAGGGCTCGCGGCGGGCGGCTCGACCGGGGCGGACAGGGCGAAGCGCAGTGAATCGCGCGCCGGCACGGCGGTCACGCCCATCAGCAACGGCAGGGTGTGGGCGGTCACGTCGTACGGCGGGAGTGGCGGACCACCCGCAAACAGTCGAAGGTCGGGATAGCGCTGCGGCTCGAGCAGCGTCTTGGCGAACCCGGCATACGGCTGTCGCAGCACCACGACGTAGCTCCCGGCCGGGAACCGCTGGCCACCGAGCGCGACCGGGTGGAGCGCGGTGCGAATCTCGACTTGGCCGCGATGCAGGATGCCAAGCAGCGTGGCGAGTCCGACCGAATCCTGATGCTGTCGAGGCATGACGTACGCGTAGGGCCAGCCTTTCCACCCGCGGACCGCGCGCCCTTCGACCGTCAGGAAGTTCGCGAGCCAGCGGTCCCGGTAGCGGGCCGCGTTCTCGAGCAGCGCGTAGGCTCCGTCCGTCTGGTAGGCCACGATGTCGCGCAGGGTCCACCGACCGCCCTGCCACGGATTCGTGAAGTTCCAGGAGCGCTCGCGCGGATTGAAGCCCCGGCCGCGCGTGGCGAGCTGGTCGGCCGCGAGATCGAGGGGCGACGCGAGGTTCGCGCTCGCCGCTTCCGAGAGGATGCGGACGCCGCCGTGGTAGTGCTGGTAGGCGCGGGCGGGCGTCCACGCGTCGTAGACGGCATTGATGACGATCCCCGGTTTCCCCTGCCCCGCGAGCGCCCACGCCATGGCGGTGCCGAGGGCGTTCACGCCGTCGACCAGCAGGGGATCGACGTTCGGCTCGATGGGATCGAGGTAGGGGGGCAGGAAGAGCCGCGACCCGTCGGTGTCCTGCTGGTGAATGTCGTGCACGATCTGCGGGTGCCACACGTTGTGGATCGAGTCCACGACCACCTGCGTCTCGATCTGTGTGAACGCGTACCAGTCGCGGTTGTTGTCGTGCCCGGTGTAGTGATGATACAGCTCGGGTGGATCCGTCCCCTCGGCTGCCGTGCCGATCGTGCGGTTGTACCAACGGGTCACGATCGAGACCCCATCGGGGTTGAGCGACGGCACCAGCCAGAGGATCACGTTGTCGAGGATCGTCCGGGTCGCGAGACTGGTGTCGCTCGCGAGCCGGTACGCGAGCACGGCAGGAGTCAGATGTCCGCCGACTTCCGTCGAATGGATGCCCGACGTGATGAGCACGACGGCCTTGCCGTCACGCAGCACGTCCTCCGACTCCCGGGCGGTCTTGAAACCGCGCGGGTCTGCGAGCTTCGCGTTGAGCTCACGGTAGCGGTCCAGGCCCCGCAGGTTCTGCGGGCTCGAGATCGCGAGCGCAATGAGCGGGGCTCCGAGGGTGCTGTGCCCCAGCTCGCGGTACCGCATCCGATCGCTCGCGGAAGCGAGCGCCTGGTAGTACCGGACGAGGGTGGGCCAGTCGGCGAGCTTCCGGTCGTCGCCGGGCTCGAAGCCCAGGATCGACCGCGGGGTTGGTATCCGGTGGGCGGTCACCGGCGGTGGGCGGCGCCGGGCCGGCGGCGTGCGGCGCGGTTGCTGGGCCGCGCCAGGGGGGGCCGGCGCGACGGTGATCGCCAACGCGAACAGGAGCACCTGCGGGCGGAGCATGGGGGCAGGAGAACATACCGAGGCCCCGCCCACCGCCGCTACGGCAGCTTGTGCAGCTCCACCCGACGGTTCTGCGCGCGCCCGGCCGCGGTCCTGTTGGGCGCGATGTAGCCCGACGCGCCGTACCCCTTGGCAACCATACGGGCAGGCGCGACGCCCTTGCGCGCGAGGTAGAAGCGCACGGCGGCGGCGCGCCCCTGCGACAGCCGGAGGTTCATGAATTTCGTGCCGGTACTGTCGGTGTATCCGGCGATCTCGATCCGGATGTCCGGGTTCGCGAGCAGCGAGGCCGCGACCGCGTCGAGCACCATGTAGGAGTCGCGCGTCAGGGCCGACCGGCCGGTCTCGAAGTTCACACCGGTCAGAATCAGCGTGGGCCGTGGCGGCGCACCCGGCGTCGCAGGCCGCGCGGCCTCGGGCGTGAACAGAATGAGACAGCCGTTCGCATCCACCTGACTCCCCGGCGGGGCGGGCGGGCACTTGCCGGGCGGGGTGGGGGCGGGGGTGGGGAGCGGCGCCGCCGCCGGTGCCTTGACCGCTCCGACGGGCAGCGGGCAGCCTGCCGCATCTACCTTGGTGCCCGCCGGCGTGTTGGGACATTGGTCGAGCCCATCCGGTACGCCATCGAGGTCCGCGTCCAGCGGGCACCCGCTCGCGTCCACCGTGGCTCCGGCCGGCGTGTTGGGGCACTTGTCGATGCCGTCGGGGACGCCATCCTTGTCCGAGTCCAGGGGGCAGCCGGCCGCGTCGACCGTTACGCCCGCGGGCGTATTGGGACACTGGTCGACGCCATCGGGGACGCCGTCGCCATCGGAGTCGACCGGACAGCCCTTCGCGTCCACGTGCACGCCCGCCGGCGTGGCCGGGCACTGATCGATCCCGTCGGGGACGCCGTCGGCGTCGCTATCGGTGGGGCAACCCGTCGCATCGACGTGCGCGCCCGTCGGCGTGCCGGGGCACTTGTCGATCCCATCGTACACGCCGTCATGGTCGGAATCGATGGGGCAACCCTTCGAGTCGACGGCCGCTCCGGCGGGGGTGTCCGGGCAGGCGTCCTTCGCGTCGGGGACGCCGTCGTGGTCGGAATCCTTGGACGGGGTACCCAGATGGAACACGGAGAGCCCCGCGGTGGCAACGTAATGCGTCGCCGTCTTGGGGCCGAACGTCGACTGGGTGCTCGGGCTGTAAATGGCCCGCCCCTCCACGCGCAGCGCGACCCGCTCGGTCAGAAACAGGCGAACGCCGGCACCGCCGTGGGCGCCATGATCCGTAAAGTTGTAGGGTGCGCGCGTGCCGAAGTCGAGCAGCGAATAGCCGCCGAGCACATAGACCATGAGTCGACTCGCGTGCACCGCGTTGATGACGAGAGACGCGCTGCCGATCAACGGCTCGAGCGTGGTGGGCGTACCGAGCGGCGAGACGGTGTACTCGGGTTGAAACAGGATGTCGCCTTCCACGCCGACGATGTTGCCCAGCAGGTATCCCAGCCGGACGCCGCCCCCGATCTTGTGGGCGAGCCCGAACGTGGCGTCGTAACGCGTATAGGAGCCGAACGCGCCGACTTCGACCTGCCCGGCGTGCTGCGCTGCGAGGCGTCCTGCGGCGAGCACCAGCCCCGCCGCCAGCATCCCGAACCGTCTCATGTCGGCTCCCGCGCGCAACGCGCTCAAGGTAATTGGTGCAGTTCGACGCGCCGGTTTTGCGCGCGCCCCGCGACCGTCGTATTCGGGGCGATCGGTTTCGTCGCGCCGTACCCCTTCGTCACCATGCGGCCCGGCGCGACTCCCTTGCTCCCGAGGTACGCGCGCACCGCGTCCGCCCGGGCCTGCGACAGGCGGAGGTTGGTGGCGTCCGAGCCGGTGTTGTCGGTGTAGCCGGCAATTTCGATCCGGATGTCCGGATTGGCGTTGAGCGACTGGGCGACGATATCCAGGACCGTGAACGACTCGGGCTTGAGCGCCGACTTGCCGGTCTCGAAGATCACGCCGCGCAGGATGACCGGCGTCCGCTCCGGCGTGAACAGAATCGGGCAGCCGGCGGCGTCCACGCGCGTGCCGGTGGGCGTGCCCGGGCAGCGGTCCTTCGTGTCGTCCACGCCGTCGCCGTCCGAGTCCTTGAAGCGCTGGCAGCCGACGTCGTCCACCTCCGCCCCGGGCGGCGTGTTGGGACACTTGTCGAGTCCGTCCGGGACGCCGTCCTTGTCCGCGTCGAGCGGGCAGCCGACCGCGTCGACCACCGCGCCGGCGGGCGTGCTGGGACACTGGTCGAGGCCGTCGAGCACGCCGTCGCCGTCGGCATCGGCGGGGCAGCCCTTGGCGTCCACGCTCGCGCCGGCGGGTGTGCTGGGGCACTGGTCGAGGCCGTCGAGCACGCCATCGCCGTCGGCATCGGCGGGGCAGCCTCTGGAGTCGACGCGTGCCCCCGCGGGCGTGCCGGGGCACCGGTCGAGGCCGTCGTACACCCCGTCGTGGTCGGAGTCAGTGGGGCAGCCGCGCGCGTCCGTCGCTGCGCCGAGGGGCGTGTCGGGGCACACATCCCGCTGGTCGGGAACCCCGTCGTGGTCCGTGTCCGTGTCCGCTGCCGGGCCGCCCCGGGTGAAGACGGACAAGCCGAGGGAGCCGACGACGTGCCCCGCCCAGTCGCCGCCGGCGAATCCCGTGCTGGGCGCGTACACGCCACGCACCTCGAGGCGCAGGGCGGCTCGGTCGCCCAGAAAGATGCGGTCGCCGATCGCGCCGTGGACGGCGTCGTCGGTGAAGCGGTATGGCGCCGTCTTCTCGAAGTCGAGCCGGGAATAGCCGCCGAGCAGATAGAAGAGGTTGCGGGCGGTGCCGAAATTCAGCACCAGGCTCGCGCTGCCAAGGGCGAGTGTGGGGGAGGCGCTGCCCGTCTTCGGATTGGGGCTCTGATATCCCCCGTCGAGCTCCGCGCTGACGACGTTACTGAAGAAATAGCCCAGCCGGCCGCCGCCGCCCATCCGGTTGTCGAGGTTGAAGGCTCTGTCGTAGCGTGTGAACGATCCGAACGCGCCGAACTCGAACTCGTGCGCGCGCTGCGCACCGAGGCCGGAGGTCCCGCACGCGAGCGCTACTCCCAGGACCGCGAGTGTCCGCACGGACCGGCTTCTCCTCTAGGGCCGGCCCTACGGTAATAACTCGGGCTCCGGTTAGAAACCCCGGAGAACGGACGTGGTGACGTGGGTCACCGAGCTACTGTCGCCCGTTCTCGCCGCGCACGAACCGGACGGCCCTGGCGAGGTTGTCGGCGAGCGCCGCCAGCTCGGTCGCGCCGTGAGCGAGTCCTTCGATGGCCTGCAGCTGTTCCGCGGCGGCGGTGGCGACGGCTTCGGCTTCCTGAGTAGAGGCGTGAGCACCCGCCCTGGCCTGCTCGAGTGACTGACTGATCCTGCCCGCCCGCTCGCTGATGCCCTGCGCCAGCTCCGCGACCTGCTTCCCGGCGCGCGCCGTGCCGCCCGCTGCCTCCGCGATTCGAGTCAGGTCCTGCACCCAGTCGGTCGAAGAGCGCACGACGTCTCCGAGGTCGCCTCGGACACGCTCGAGCAGCTGCGCGGCCCGGTCGAGCGCCCGGCGGGTCTCTTGGGCGGATTTGCCGACGTTGCGCGCCTCTCGACCGCTCGCCTCGGCGAGTTTGTGGACCTCGTCCGCGACCACCGCGAAACCGCGGCCGTGCACGCCGGCCCGCGCCGCTTCGATTGTGGCGTTGAGCGCGAGCAGGTTCGTCTGATTCGCGATGAAGCCGATCGTTTCCGAGAACTTCTCGACCTGCTCTGCCACGTCGCGCAGGCGCCGCACCTCGCGGGCACTCTCTTCGGTGGTCACACCGAGATCCGTGAGGCGACGGACCGCCGTCTGGGTCGCGAGACGGACCTTCTCGGTGGTCTGCTCCATCTGTGCACCCGAATCGCGGGTCTGGGCCCCCGCGGCAGCCACCTCGCCGGCGTGCTGGGTCAGCTGCTCCGAGTCGCGGGCCAGCGCGCTCACGAGGCTCGCCGCTTGGGCGGCTCCCTGGCTGGCGCGCCGCGCCGAGGCCGCCACCTCCTGGCTCGCGGCGTGGATCTCCTCGGCCGTCGCGGTCAGGGTCTGCACGTAAGCGCTCGTGCGACCCGACGCCCCGACGACCGGCAGAACCGAGCCCTCGATCGCGAGCATCAGCGCCAGCTGTGGCGCCAACAGCTCCAGCAAGTCGGCGTCGGCGTCACGGTACATGGTGGGATCCGAGTGCCGCACGCTCCACAGGCCCACCAGCTGTCCGGCGTGGTACAGCGGCAGCAGCACCTCCGAGCCGGGTGGTTCCCGCCCCGGCACGAGCACGTGCTCGGGGGAGACCGCGTGGCCCACGACCGGCCGCCGCAGCCGCACGGCCTCGCCGGCGAGCCCCGCATTCGCGTCGAAGCGGACCGTTCGCCCCTCCCGATCGCCCGTCGCCGTGTCCGCGACGAGCTCCATCTCGTTCGTCCCCGCGTCGTACCGCGCGAAGCCCATGTGCTCCCACGGGACCAGGCGTCGGGCGAGCTCCTGAATCCGCGGGAAGCTCTTCGCCAGGCTGATGTCCCGCGCCATCGCCTGTGACAACCCCTGAATGAGCGCGAGCTCATCGGCGCGAACTCCCCGCCGGATGACCGACACGCTCGCGACGGCGGCGCCCACGAGTAGAGCGCCGATCACCAGAAGCCCGATCATGTCGAGGCCCGCGTGCGCAAGGTCGACGGACGCGAGGGCCAGACCCACCGAGCAGGCGTAGACGACGGCCTCCCATCGGGCGGTGAGTGCGGCGTCGACCCAGGCGAGCGTACGCCCGAGCGCCAACTCGATGTAGAAGGTCCCGTTCACGACGCAAGGAAGCAGGACGAGGAACACGACGAGGGGCACGAGGTTGCCCGCGGCGAGCGCCTGGGCGCCCGTGGCCCCGCCGAGTCGCGCGTACGCGAGCCCGGCGAGGGCCGCGCCCGTCGTGAGGTGCGCCGCGTTGTCGAGCGCCGCGGCCACGGGCAGACGGCGCAGTGCGAGGTCGCCCGCGACCACCGCGAGCGGCGCGACGAGGACGGCGAAAGGCCAGCCACGGTCGAGGATGGCGTACGCCGTGACGCCGAGGATGTACGAGGCGAACCCGTTGCCCGGGAGGGCGATGCCGTAGCGGCGGGTCAGCGCGCCGACCACGACGAGCACCACGATTTCCTCCGCGACATCCGCGCCGAGCGGCACCCGTCGAGTCGCGAACGCCGCCAGCCCCGCGGCGATCGCCGCGACGGCACCGAGCGCGACGAGCGTCCGTACCAGCAGGCCCGGCGACGCTTTGAGGCGGGAGAGGGCAGCCATGGGGAAGCTGGGAGCAAAGTCGGCCCCTTGGCATGACCTGTCAAGCGCGACTATCGTTTACGGCATGCGGGTCACGATCGAATACTGCGTCGTCTGAAACTACGAGCCGCGCGCCGCCGGTCTGGCGGCCGAAATTCGCAAGACCTACCCCCACGCCGACGTGAAGCTGATCCAGTCGTCGGGCGGCGTCTTCGAGGTCGAGGTCGACGGTCGCCGCATTTTCTCCAAGAAGGCCCAGGGACGCCACGCCGAGCCCGGTGAAGTCGTAGGGCTGATGCGGCAG
>Ga0209474_10001053_pt1 | contig 27973 bp, 22 predicted proteins | sample GraSoiAngelo_145_FD_185902 | JGI IMG/M metagenome (GOLD analysis project Ga0209474, IMG submission 185902) | Grasslands soil microbial communities from the Angelo Coastal Reserve, California, USA - 14_1009_05_20cm (SPAdes) (version 2) | ecosystem: Environmental > Terrestrial > Soil > Grasslands...
CCTGTTCCCTTTCCCTCTCGAAGAGGTAAAATGCAGCGCATGAATCGACGCACATTTATCGGCAGTTCGCTTGCCGCAACTCTTTCCGCCGCTGTCAAACCCGCCTGGGCCGCGGTTCCTCTTAAACCAATGTTTGCCAAAGCAGATCCTGAAAACCCAACACACCAAATCGATCGCGTCGGCCTCCAGCTCTACACCGTGCGCGGTACCATGAAAACCGATTTCGAAGGCACCATCGCCAAAGTCGCCGCCACCGGCTACAAAGAAGTCGAATTCGCCGGTTATTTCGGCCACTCGCCCAAAGACGTTCGCGCGATTCTCGACAAGAACGGCTTGGTCTCGCCTTCTTGCCACGTCGACTACAAGGTGGTCGAAAACAAGTGGCCCGAAACGCTGGAGGCCGCAAAAATCGTCGGACACAGCTACATCATTTGCCCCTGGATCGACGAAAAACAGCGCGCAGATGCTGGCGGATGGAAGCGCGCCGCGGATCTTTTCAATAAGGCCGGCGAAGCCGGCCAGAAAGCCGGCATCCAGTTCGGCTACCACAACCACTCGTTCGAATTCCAGCCCTCCAAAACTCTCGGCGGCAAGCTTCCGTACGATTTTCTTCTCGCCGAGACTGATCCCAAACTCGTCGCCATGGAAATGGATCTCTGCTGGATCAGCGTCGCCGGAAAAGATCCCATCGCTTATTTCGATCAGTATCCCGGCCGCTTCCCGCTCGTTCATGTGAAGGATTGGGTGAAAGACGCCAGCTCCAACAGCGGCTACGAAGGCGCCATGGGCCAAACTGTAAAGTACGGCGGCCACATGGCCGACGTCGGCCAGGGTTCCATCGACTGGAAAAGTCTGTTTGCGCGCGATGGTAAAGCTGGCATCCAACATTATTTCGTCGAAAATGACGATCCGAAATCCGCTTTCGACGACATCAAAATCAGCTATGACTATCTCCGCGATTTGCGATTTTAAAGCTTGCGGGAACGACCTGTCGTGCCCACAAAGAGTCTGTGTGACAACTGCGGGGGCGGACCTTTAGGTCCGACGTCAAGTTCCGCATTGTCATTTGGCTTTAGCCCCGGAGGAACTGATTGTGATTTTCTACACACAGCCCTTCAGCGCGGCGCCTCCGGCTTTTAGTACTGTAAGGGACCCTTCGTGTCATTCCGAGCCTGCCTGCGGTTGGCAGGCGAAGCTCGCTTTTTAGCGCTGCGCATGTTTTTGCGGAGCGAGGAATCTGGTTTTTCGGTTCGGGTTTGAACTGTAAACTGTCGACCGTCAACTTCTTTGAGGAGCGCACCATGAATAACAATCTGTCCCGCCGTGAGTTCCTCCAGCGCAGCGCCGGCGCTACCGGAGCGCTCGCCGCTTCGCCCCGAATTTTTCTCGAGCCCGAGCACATTCCTCTACCTTTGCAATCCACGCCGCCAAGCGACCGGGTGCGCTTCGGCATCATCGGCATCGGCATGCAGGGGTCGGGGCTGCTAACGAATGCCATCCAGCTTCCGGGCGTCGAGTGCGTCGCCGCGGCCGATCTGTGGGACGGCCGCCACACGCTCGCGCAGGAAATTGTCGGCAAGAGCATTCCCACCACGCGCCGCTACAAGGAGCTTCTCGACAACAAGGAAATCGACTGTATCGTCGCCGCCGTCCCCGATCACTGGCACAAGCAGGTCGTCGTTGACGCCGTGAACGCCGGAAAAGACATCTACTGCGAAAAGCCGATGTCGCATTCCCCCGCCGACGGCGTGGCTATGGTGGCCGCTGCGCAAAAAACCGGCCGCATCGTGCAAATTGGCTCGCAGCGCGTTAGCTCGGTTATCTGCGCCAAGGCCAAGGAGCTCCTCGCAAACGGCATCATCGGCACGCTCACCTTGGTCGAAGGCTCGCTCGGCCGCAACGATCCCACCGGCGCGTGGGAATATCCCCCGCCGCCCGATCTCGCTCTCAGCAATTTTGATTGGGACACTTGGCAGGGCGATGCGACGAAGCGGCCCTGGGATCCTGACATGTCCCCCAAATACTTCGCGCGCTGGCGCTGCTGGAGAGAATACGGGACCGGCCTAGCCGGCGATTTGCTCGTGCACCTCGTCAGCGGGATGAATTTCATGCTGGGCTGGAACGAGCCGCCGCGGAAAGCCATGGCCCTCGGGAACATCTTGCGTTTCAAGGATGGCCGCAACATGCCGGACGTCCACCCCACGCTCTTTGACTACGGCCCGGATCGCCCGCCGGTGTACCTGCGCCTGAATCTCGGCTGCGAAACTCCGGAGATTTATCGTTTCCAGGGTTCCAAAGGAATTCTCGAAGTCACGGAATTCACGATTACCTATTTCCCGCAATCCGGACAGGACGAAGCGCCCAGCTACTACGCCTACGGCTTTCCACGCGCCATGCGCGAACCCTACTTCAAAAAATGGCATGAAGAGCACGACCCCAAACCCGGCAAGGAGCCGGTCACGGAAGGCTACAACTATCGCGGCGCTTCGTGGGACGAAGAGAAACCGCATCTCTGGAAGTTCTTCTCGGCCGTGAAGTCGCGACAGCCCGTCGTCGAAGACGCTGTGTTTGGCCACAATGCCGCGCTGGCTTGCCACATGGCCAACGAATCCTACTTCCGCAAAGCCGCGGTCACCTGGGACGCCGCCTCAAACACGATCAAGTCCTAAGGAAGTGCCGTAAGCTCGTTCGTGGCACAGCCCCTCCCGGCTGTGCCATAAGGGATGGATGATTTCTAACCCGCTGCTTTTTTTCGCTTACCCTACGACCGCACTGTCAGCACCGGGCAATGCGCCTTCGAGACAACTTTATAGGCCGTGGTTCCCGGGACATGCCCCGCCAGTCCCTGCGCGCCTTCGCTCCCATAACGATCAAGTCCGTCTGGATTTCATTGGCGTAGCGCAAAATTCCCCCAGCCGGATCGCCCGCGGCCAGCCGAAACTCCGTCCTGCACCAGGACTCCGCGCCGCACGGCACCAGGTCTTCGAACCGGTTCTTGACCGATTCTCGCTTGAGCGTCAGTCCGTCGTCCGAATAGTCGTCGAGGTGATGAACAACATGGAACAGGGTGACCGTTGCATTGTGTTCCCGCCCGAGACAAAAAACATACGCCGCTTCCCGTTCGCAGCTAGGGCCAAAATCCGTGGCGAACAGAATGTGTTTGAAGACCACACTCGGACGAACGTGGCCTTCCGCTCCCGGCCTCACGGTGAGCACCGGCTGCGGGCACTGCCGGAAAACTTGTTCGGCGCCGGAACCAATCACCCCCTTCTGAAATGCGCCGATGCCGTGCGTGCCGACGACCACCAAGTCAATGCTTTGGTTCCGGATCACCTTTTCAATGGCAGGCCAAAGACCGCCTTCTTCGACCAAGATATCGTACGGCACATCATCCAGCTTGCCGGCGAGGAGCATTTCCTGGATCTTGTTTTGCGCCGTGCGCCGCTGCGTCTCCACCAATCCGACGGTCACTTCCGGGGCGGCTAACGGATAGGCGTCCCCGGAAATCACGTGCGTAAGAAAGATATGCGAATCGTAACGCTTCGCCGGAGAAAGGGCGTATTCGAGAGCGCGTTGAGAAATGGGCGAGAAATCCGTCGCCACCAGGATGTTCGCCAGCGGAATCTTCCTTTCGGCAAAAGCCTGCTTGGGCGCGGTGCCCATACGCACCTCCCGCGGGACCACAGGTGGCGGTAGATGCCAGTGCGTCTGGGGGACCAGTCACGTAGCATCTACCGCCCGGGTCATGGGAACCTGGAGAGGGGCCCCATACGCCACACCTACGCCGAAGGCCCTAACCTGTCTGTGACAGCAATCACCTGGCCCGGTGACCTCAGGTTTTGCTCCGCTGGGCATCTTCCATGAGATGCTCCCACGCGACTTATCCCTTGTGTTTTCAGCTCTTACAAAAACTGCCGGGGTGGACCTGGTTTCTTCCCAAATTGGACTTTCGCACTCCCTACGCAAAAGGAACTGCCATGAATCCCGAAACCCCTATTCCCAGCTCTACCTTTGCTCCATTGCCAGCAGCGCTCGGCTTCCGGACGACCCTTTGCCGCCGGCCCGCTTCCGACCGCAGCCCGGCCTTGCTACATGCACGCCGCGCAATTGCAGAAAACGTCAAAGGATGCCTTGCCCCTATGTAGAGGTGCTAGTCTGAAGGCCGCCACGAAAGATTCGTCCTTGCGTCCAATCGAAAGGAGCATTGGGGAGGCGGCCATGGAGCTGTTGAAGATCGGGTGCGTGGCAGTTGCGTTGGCGCTGGGAACAGGCGGTGCTGCAGCACAAGTCGCGACGTCGCAGTACGACAATCTGCGCACGGGCGCAACCCTGAGCGAGAAGACCTTAACGTTGCAAAACGTGGACACGCAACATTTCGGGAAGCTCGGCGCATTCCAGGTGGATGGAGCGGTCTACGCGCAACCGCTGTTCCTTCCCGGGGTGGAAATTCCGGGCAAAGGCAAGCACGACGTGCTCTTTGTGGCGACAGAGCATGACAGCGTGTACGCGTTCGATGCCGAACGGCCAAACGATCCGCCGCTCTGGCGGGTGAGTTTGCTGGATAAGATGCGCGGCGAAGAAACCGTTCCCGCGCGTGACGTGCAATGTCCGTTCATCCAGCCCGAAGTCGGCATCACTTCCACGCCTGTAATTGACCTGCAATCGGGCACGCTGTACGTGCTGGCGCGCACCATGATCGGCCATCTCTTCAAGGACAACGAATATTTTCAATCCTTGCATGCGTTGGCAATCACCACGGGCGCGGAGAAATTGGGCGGGCCCAAGCTCATTACGGCTTCCGTGCCAGGCCGCGGCGCGGGGGCCGCCAACGGGCAGGTACCGTTCGATCCGCTGAAAGAAAATCCGCGCGCGGCGCTGCTGCTTGCGAACAACGTTGTGTATCTCACGTGGGGTTCGTCGTGCGACGTGGATCCCTACCACGGCTGGGTGATGGCCTACGATCCACAATCGCTGGCGCAGAAAGCGGCGCTGAACGTCACGCCAGACGGCAGCGAAGGCGGGATCTGGGCAAGCGACACAGGCCTGGGCGCCGACGCGAGCGGCAATGTCTACCTGGCAACGGGGAATGGGACTTTCAATGCCGCGTCGGGAGGCCGCGATTACGGCGACTCGCTGCTGAAGCTCGCGTTGGAAAACTCCTCTCTTGTGGTGCGGGATTACTTCACGCCCTTCAATCAAGCGCAACTGAGCGATGCGGACGCCGATTTGGGCTCCAGCGGGCCGCTGCTGCTGCCTGATCAACCTGGGCCGCACCGCCACCTGCTTCTGCAGCCGACCAAGGGCGGGATGATTTATGGGATTGACCGCGACCAAATGGGACAATTTCAGGCGCAAGGCGACGCGGTCATCCAGCGAATTCACATGCCTGGCGGCGGATACGGCGCAATGGCCTATTGGAATGGCCACGTCTTCTTTGCGTGCAGTGACGATTCCCTGCGCGATTACGCCGTCGAGAATGGACGGCTCACACTGAAAACACACTCGAGCATCAAATTCGAGAACCCCGGCGCCACGCCCTCAATTTCGGCGGACGGAAACAAGAACGCCATCGTGTGGGCCATTGCCACCAAAACCTGGAATGGTGCAAACCGGCCGGCGGTGCTCTATGCGTTCGATGCAAATAATGTCGAGCAGCCCATCTATACTTCGGAGCAGAATAGCCAGCGAGACCGAGCAGCAATGGCCACACGGTTTGTGATCCCTCTCGTCGTGAATGGGCGCGTGTATTTCGGCGCGCGAGGCGAAGTGGAAGTGTACGGACTTCTGAAACAGAGGTGAGAGCCGCATGAAGACTTTTCGAAAAGGCAGAGAGCTGGGTGCCGTGGCGCTAGTTTCCTTCCTGCTTGCTTGCGCATTCGCCTGCGCAAGTTCCTTCCTGCTTGCTTGCGCATTCGCCTGCGCAAGCCGGGCGCAGGAGACTCTCAGAGGCGAAAGCGGGGATGTGAAAGTCACCGAGGTCACGCCCAACGTGTTGGTATTTGCCACCAGGACGGGCAACGTGGTGGCTTCCGCTGGACCAGACGGCGCGTTGTTGATCGGGACGCCCTCGGCAGACAGCACCGAGCGTATCAGCAGCGAACTGGCGAAGCGCACCCCATCGCCGGTCCGCTACGTCGTGATTGCGCCGGAGGACCCTGCGCAGTCGGAAGGCGATGCGGGATGGCGCCAGCGCGGCGCGTTCGTAGTCATGCAGGAAAAGGCCCTGGAACGCCTCGGAGGACACGTCATGGGAGCCCCGAAACCGCTGTCCGAGCAGTTCGTTAAGCTGGGAGTCGACCGCGCGCGAATTTCCTTCTCGGAAGTGATGAGCTTCGACCTGAACGGAGAGGCGGTCCACATGGTGAAGCAAAAGCCCGGTTACAGCGACGCGGACGCGCTGGTGCATTTTCACGTGGCCAAGTTGCTGTATTGGGGCGAAGTCTTTCCCGGAGACGGCTATCCAGCAATTGATACCGCACACGGCGGCAACCTGGACGGGCTTGTGAAAATGTTGGATGGCTGGACCAATGCCGGATTCCATGTGGTGCCGGCGCGCGGCGAAGTGACCAACGGCACGGGCTTGAAGGCCTTCTGCGACATGGTTGTGGCGGTTCGCGACCGCGTGAAACATTTGATCGAGGCCGGGCGAACGGAAAGCGACGTGATTGGCGAACACCCCACCGCCGACTTCGACGCGAAATGGGGACACGGGCGGGTGCCGCCGGACACGTTTGTACAGGAAATTTACAGGGAGCTGAAGGCAGACAAAGGAAGCTGGTGAACGCGGATATTCGAAGTGTGGGGCAAGTGCAGTACCAGCAAGGCCGCCAACTCACGCGTCTTGCGGCCAAAAAGACTGAAGGCGCAACGGCCTTGCGACCGCTGCGCCCTCTTTCAATTGTGCCGCAAAGTTTTTTACGCTTCCCGGCTCAACCTGTGCGAGAGATTAGCCCTGTCGCTTTTTCTTGGCAAGAGGAATCTGAAAATTCAACTGTGGAAAGCTGTGCACGCCTTGTGCAAAATTCCCAACCCGAAAGATGGGAATTGGAAAATCGAAACGGATGGGACGTTTCCGAAGGCGGCCCGGCTGTGCGACTTGGCATTTTTTCAAGAAGCCTACACAGAGGACACAGAGGTAAGATACAGGTACGAGGCGAGTAATGTTGCCCTATATCGAACGGGTTGTCAAAAAATACAAAAAGACGCTGAATGTTTCCAAGCTCTATACCACGGCGGAGGCCGCCCGGTTGGCGGGCATCTCGCGGCAAACGCTGCAGGTGTGGATTGTATCGGGAAAAATCAAGCCGCCGGAGGTACAGCGTCCGTCGCGGCTGCGCTTGTGGACCAGCCAAGACGTTGCCCAGCTCAAGCAAGTGAAGCGCAAGCGATTCCGCCGCAAGCCAGGAAGAAAGCCCAAGGAGGAAGAGGGCGCGGGCGGGGCAGTCAACGCCAGTACTTGACGCGCGGCCAGATGGTTTGCAGGTTCCACTTCAAGCCGCGGCAAAGCAGGATTGGTCGCGTTTCGTAGGAATATGCGTAAGGAATGTTCAGAGTTGCGGCCACTTCGACCGAGGCAAACACACTCCCCCGTGGGAATTCACACGCAGCCATCGCCGCGCAGTGGATCACAAGATCATTCCGGAAGCGGCGGGCACCCGGCAAATTCGCGCTGGGAGCTGTTGCCGATGTAGCCGAGGTCGGCGATGCCGATTTTGCTGGTGTAGTAGCCGTCGCAAGTCATGTTGCGAAGAAACGCGAAGAAAGAAACGCCCTGGCTGAGCGAGGGATCCTGCCTCGCGTTTTTGCCGAAGGCAATGAGGTCGAGAATTTCCTTTTTCTGTTCTGGAGTACACTCTAGAAAAACCTTGCCGCAATGATCCGTGGAGTAATTGTCGAGCCAAAAAATTCCGCCGCCAAGCCTCAATTGATACTTTTCGTTTTCACTGGTGAGGAGATCGATGAATTCGGGAGCGCCGGCCTCGACCGCGCCGCCGCACTTTTCGTCCTTGGGAATGATCATGTCGCACAGTGCGACGAGCGTGGCGTATTGCGCGGCGGAAAAATATTTTGGAGTGTATTTCCCTGCAGGAGAGGCTGCTTTTTCTTTGCGCACCATTTGGTGGATGTATTCGGCGGCTTCTGCAGGAATGACCTGGAGTACGGAGCCAGCGGCGGCGCCCACAGCGAGCGTGCGGAGAATGTCGCGACGAGAGATGGATTCGTTAGGCATGGGATTCACCGGAAAGAAAAAGATTTAACACCGCGGCCCCAGAGAACGCAGAGGAAGAAAGGCAAAAGAAGATCCCGCGATTCGCTCGGGATGACAAGACAGCCCGACGGACAGAAGGGAGAAGCGCTGGCGAGAAACGCATGTTAGAGGTTGCCCTTTCTGGCTTCGTCGAGGAGGTATTCCGAGGCGCGCCACCCCAGCGCCATGATGGTGAGGGTGGGATTTTTGTCGGGATTGGTGACCAGCGGAGCGCCATCGGTGACGAAAAGATTTTTCACCTCGTGCGCCTGGCAAAAACCGTTGAGCACGGAAGTCTTGGGATCGGCGCCCATGCGGGCGGTGCCGACTTCGTGGATGATTTTTCCGCCGGGCTCGATGCCAAAGGGGAGATTGCCATGGATGGAAGTTTTGGTCTTGTATTCGCCGCCCGCAGTTTCCACAATGGCTTTGAACGTTTCCTGCATATCCTTGGCCTGAAGCAATTCATAGTCGGACCACTTGAAGTGGAAGCGAAGGACGGGAATGCCCCACTCGTCCACCACCTCGGGATCAATTTCGCAATAGGTATCGGGATTGGGAATCATTTCTCCACGACCGGCGAAGCCGATGTGGCAACCGTAAATTTTGCGAGCGCGCTGTTTTAGAGAAACTCCGTAGCCTTCTTCTTCCCGATTCATGGCGTTGAACATGCCGACGCCGGGCATTTCGCGGCCGCCGCCGAATTCGATGTGATAGCCGCGGGGAAAATCATTTTTGCGGTCGAATTTCCACCAGGGCATGTACATATGCATGCCGCCGACGCCGTCATGATTGTGCGGAGGCATTTTCTCGAGTTGCGGGAAATAACCGTAGCCGCCGCTGCCGACTGAGTCGGTCAAATATTTGCCCACCGCGCCGGAAGAGTTGGCAAGGCCGGTGGGAAACTGCGTGGACTTGGAATTAAGCAGTAACCGGGCGGATTCGCAGGCGCTGGCGGCCACCACGATGGCGCGAGCGTTGATGCGTTTTTCGGAGCGCGTAGCTTTATCGATGTAAGAGACGGCGGTGGCTTGGCCATCTTTGTCGACGAGGATTTCGCGAGCCATGGCGCCGGTGATGAGAGTGAGCTTCCCAGTTTTTAGCGCCGGCGGAATGAGAACCTGGCTGGAGCTGAAGTTGGAAGCCGTGACGCAGCCGCGGCCACACTGACCGCAGTAGTGGCAAGGGAGGCGGCTATTCACGGATTTTGTGAGGATGGCGAGACGCGATGGAATGCAAATAATGCCGAGCTTGTCGCAGGCTTTCTTGACGATCAATTCGGTGCAGCGAGGCTTCGGTGGAGGAAGGAAGACGCCGTCGGGCGCGCTGGGCACGTTTTCTTTGGTGCCGAAAACGCCGATGTAGGATTCCACTTTGTCGTAGTAGGGCGCAAGATCCTCGTACGTGATGGGCCAATCGTCTCCGAGACCGTCGCGCGTTTTGGACTTGAAATCAATGGGAGCGAAACGCAGGGCGATGCGGCCCCAATGATTGGTGCGGCCGCCAACAATGCGCGAGCGAAACCATTGGAAATCCGAGCCGGGAGCCGAAGTGTAAGGCTCGCCTTCAATGTGCCAGGCGCCGTTGGGCGCGAGGAATTCGCTGAAGTTTTCGCGGGCGTGGCCACCGACACCCGCGCCGCGATGAGGCAAATCGTACGGCCACATGAACATTTTGAAGTCTTTTTCGGGGTGAACTTCCGGCCCGGCTTCGAGCATGACGCAATTGAGGCCGCCTTCGGTGAGGACCTTCGCGGCCATGCCTCCGCCTGCGCCGGAGCCGATGATGCAGACGTCGTATTGTTTGGGAGAACGGATTACCTGGGACATTTTTGAGTTCTCAGTCTTAGATTTTAAGTTCTCAGTCGGAAAAAGAATCTTTGATTGCTCAACGCGCTTTTTTCAGAGCCATTTTAGACCTGAATTCTGAAGATGAAGAGAGATTTCTCCCTGCGGGGCGGCAAAAGGCCGCCGTCCCTCCGGTCGAAAATGACAGATTGGGCCGTGGTCATCATGGTTGTGGCTAGAGATTGTTTTTCTTCATTTCGGAGACGGCGAAATCACAAGCGCGCGCGGTGAGCGCCATGTACGTCAGCGACGGATTCACGCAGGAGGAAGAAGTCATGCAGCCGCCATCGGTGATGAAAAGATTCTTCACGTCGTGCGCCTGGTTGTGGGCATTGAGAACAGAAGTTTTGGGATCGCGGCCCATGCGCCCGGTACCCATTTCGTGAATGCCGAGGCCCGGCGAACTGATTTCCTGATAGGTCTGGATGTCCTTGGCACCGGCGGCGGCGAGCATTTCTCCCGCCTGGATGGAGATGTCTTTGGACATTGCATGCTCGTTGGGGCCCCAGGCGCAGTGAATCTTGAGGGTGGGGATGCCCCAGGCGTCGAGTTTCTCCTTATCAACCTCCACATAGTTGTCGTGATTTGGCAGGCATTCGCCGAATCCACCCACACCAAAGCGCCAGGGGCCGGGCTTGCGGAGCGCGTTCTTGAAATCTGCGCCAATGCCGGTCATCCACATGCCGCGCGACCAGCCTTCGCGGTGTCCGCCACCCTGATAGCCATAGCCGCGAATGAAATCGTTTTGCTTGGTTTTCACGTTGCGGAACCGCGGGATGTAGATGCCATTCGGGCGGTTACCAAAAGGCATTTTGTCTTCGTGGCCCGGCATCATGCCGTTGGCGCCGGCGCCCATGTGGTGGTCCATGAGATTGTGACCGAGCTCGCCGCTGGAGTTGGCCAGGCCATTGGGAAACTCCGGGGTGGCGGAATTGAGAAGGATGCGCGTGGATTCTAGAGTAGAAGCACAAAGAAAGACGATGCGGCCTTTGCATTCGAGTGGATTCTTCGTTTGCGCGTCGATGACACGCACGCCGGAAACTTTGCGCGTCTTCGAATCGAAGAGGAGGCTGTGAACAACGCTATAGGGACGGATAGTGAGGCGGCCGGTTTTCTGCGCGGCAGGCAGCGTGGAATTCAGGCTGCTGAAATAAGACTGCGTGATGCAGCCGCGATGGCAGACGCCGCAATAGTGACAGGCGGCGCGGCCCTTGTGGACTTGCGTAAGCACGGCGGAGCGGCCGATGGTCATGATGCGATCGTCGAAATGCTTGGCAAGGGCATCCCTGAAATCCTGTTCGACGCAAGTCATTTCCATGGGCGGAAGGAATTTGCCGTCCGGGAGCTGCGGCAAACCTTCGGGCTGACCGCTGATGCCGGCGAATTCTTCGACGTAGTCGTACCAGGGGGCGATGTCGGCATAGCGAATGGGCCAATCGACGGCAATTCCGTCTTTCAGGTTGGCTTCGAAATCGAGATCGCTCCAGCGATAGCTTTGCCGACCCCAGGTGATGGACTTGCCGCCGACCTGGCGCCCACGAATCCAGGAAAAATGTTTCCCGGGATCACAGGAATAGGGGTTTTCGACGTCGCTAACGAAGAACTTGTGAGAGTACTCGTCGCAAGCGTAATAGCATTCGCGCTGAACGGGCTGCGTGCGTTCGCGTTCGAAGCGATTGTCCCAGTAGCGGTACTTGAGCTCCCAAACCGGAACGTGTTCGACGTAGTCCTGTTCAGGAACGATAGTGCGGCCGGCCTCGAGCACCAATGTATTGAGGCCTTTTTCGGTGAGTTCTTTCGCAGCCCACCCGCCGGTGATTCCCGAGCCGATAATGACCGCGTCGTAGGTCTTGGAATTCGGGGCCATGAGAATCACCTAAGCCTTTCTCTCTGCGGGAACCACCGTGCAACCGTGAAATGCGCCGGGAATGATTTCGAGATTCAATTCCTTGGTGAATGCAACCTCGGAGGTGTAGTAGCCATGGAGCGTTATATTCTTGAAGACGGTAAAGAAATCTTCCTTAAGCTGGGTGTCCGGCTGGGGAACCGTGTTGTTAGCGTGGCGTCTCCTCTCCGATCGTGAGGCCGCAGCGGCGTCGTCCATAGAACGTAACAGGGTGACTTGTTGCACCGACGAAGCGGCAGCGAAATCCTTTCCGAAAAGTTCATTGCCTTGCTTATCGACGTCCGCGAGGCCGTCGAGGAAATGACGGCGCTCGTCCTCCGTAGCCCACTCAGTGAGAATGACGTCGATGAATTCGTTGACGCGAGCCGCTTTCGCGCCGGGCGTATCCGTGGCGGGGATAATTTGGTCGATCATGGCGACGACGGTGTCGTTCTGGTGAGGATTCAGGGTGCGCAGCGAGTAAGAGGCGTCAGGATGGGCTTGGCGGTAAAAGCCAAACAGCTCCGGAGTCAACGCGGGAATAACGGCTCCGGCGGTAAGCATGCGAAGGGCATCACGTCGATTCATAGTTCCTCCCCGATTCGAATGAGCGAGCCATGCGGGCGGAGCGCGCGCTGGAAATGGCAAGCTCGCGAGCGTCGCGCAATTCCTTCACCGGATCGCCAAGGGGATGAAATTCCATGGCGACGTAGCGGGAGTAACGCAGCTCGGCGAGCTTGCGATAGATATTGGCGTAGTTGATTTCGCCGGTTCCGGGGTGGTGGCGGCCGGGAACGTCGGCGACGTGGATGAGGCCGACAAGATCGATGTTTTTCTCGAGTTTTTCGATGAGATTGCCTTCGGCGATCTGCTCGTGGAAGAGATCGTAGAGAAACTTGACGTGCGGATTGCCGGCGGAACGGACAATGTCAAAACCTTCTGCGGAGCTGGTCAGAAAATATTTGGGATTTTCTTCCGGGTCGATGTTTTCAATGAGCAGCTCGATCTTGTTTTCGGCGGCGATATCGGCACCGCGCTTAAGCGTTTCGATGCAGTTGGCGTGCATTTGCTCCGGAGAGAGGCCGGGAATCTTGTCGCCGGTCTGCATGATGAGGCGCGTGCAGTCCAGTTCGCGCATGGTGGGAATGAAATCGCGAAGGGCCTTGAGAAAAGCTTCACGCTTGGCAGCGTCCGCAAGAGGAAGCCACACGCCGCAGGTGCCATCGAACTCCATGCCCAGCTCATGCTTTTTGCGGCGCGCTTCGGCAAAGTCCGGCGGCTTCCAATCCTTGAATTCCCCGACCAGCTCGACGGCGTGATAGCCGGCTTCGGCAACCTTTTCGAGACGCTGCGGAAACGGGAGATCGCGGTAGACGGTCCAGAGCATCACGGTGAAGGAGAAAGGAACGCCTTCGTTCTCTGTGGCCGCGTTCCGTGGCAATGTGGCGGCAGTTGCGGGAGCACGACCGGCGGCAGCCGTCACAGCGGCACCGGCACAAACGCCCATGAATTCGCGTCGATGCATCGTTTCAACCTCCCAGAATTTCGTTGCGAACGTTTTTCAAAACGTAGGCGGCGCGTTCGACGCCCACTTCACCGGCAAGAATGGGATCCTCGTTTTCAATGCTGAGGATGCCGTCGTAACCGATTTCCATGTATGCCCTGATGATGGATTTCCAAAGGCTGGCGCTGTGGCCGTAGCCGACCGCGCGAAAGGTTTCCGAGGCTGAGTCAAGATCGCCCTTTTCGAAAGCAAAGTTGAGGACGCCATACTTGTCGCGGTTTTCCGGGAAGAAGACAGTGTCTTTCATGTGTGCGTGAAAGATGGCGCCCTGCTTGCCAAGAAAATGGATGACCTCCACGGGATCGCAACCCTGCCAGAAAAGATGGCTGAGATCGTTGTTGGCGCCAATTTCTTCGCCGACGGCTTCGCGAAGCTTGATCAGCGTACGAGGATTATAGACGACAAAATTGGGATGCATTTCAAGCGCCAGACGCTTGACGCCATGCTCGCGAGCGTACTGCGCGGCCTCTTTCCAGTAGGGGACGACCTTTTCCTTCCACTGCCAGTCCTGCATTCTGGCGTATTCGGGAGGCCAGCGGTAGGTAATCCAGTTCGGCTGGGTATCCTGGGGCGTGCCGCCGGGGCAACCAGAAAAACCGACGATGACTTTGACGTCGAGCATTTCGGCAAGGAGAACGGTCTTGCGAAAAGTGTCGATGTCCTTCTTCGCGATGCGGGCATCGGGATGAATCGGGTTGCCGTGACAACTGAGTGTGGCCACGCGAATGCCGCGGTCCTCAAACTTTTTCTGCCAAGCTTTGGCCTTGGAGCGGTCGGCAATGAGGTCGTCGAGAGGACAGTGGCGATTGTTGGGATAGCCGCCGGTGCCAATCTCCATGGCTTCGAGGCCAAGGGCGGTGACCTTGTCGAGCATGGCGTCGAGAGAAAGATGCTCGTAGACGGGATCGAAGACGCCGATGGGAATTTTGCGCACGCTGCCAGCGGGCCAGGGATTGGGCGCCGGGGCAGAGGAGGTTACCGATTCAGCCGCGTGCACCATGATAGAACCGCCTGGAACCGTCGCCGCGAGCAAGCCGCCCGAGGCGGCGAGGAATTTCCGACGGTCCATGAACGAATCTTTGGAAAACGAATTTCTGAGCGGCGAATCTTCAGCCGGCAAGTCTTTGGGGAGCGACCGCATGCGCGTCACCTCGGCCAACGCAGCACCACAAACTGGCACCATGGGTTCTGCGGCATTATACGAAACCGTGTGACGCGCAAACAAGTATCGAAAATCGATTTTCTAAAGGACCGTTTGTTTCGAGGAGGCAGGAGCGCGACTTGAGAAAACCCAAAAGATCACCGACGCTTGAGCTGGTTCAGAGGAGGGACGGAGACGGGGACGGTGAGGGCGCGCTCGGCCGGCTGCTTACCGCGTTGCAGCGCATCCACAAACATTTCGATGGCTTGGCCGGTGTTGGGCGGAACAAAAATGGTGGCGGCGAGAAGACGGCTCTTGACCCAAGCCTGGCCGGTCTTGGGCAGGCCGTCGCAGCCCAGGAACGGCAGGCTGAGCCAGCGCTCTTTTTCGGCTTCGTCAGGCAATTCCTCGAAGGCTTTGCGGGCCCCAATGGCCATGGAGTCGTCCTGAGCGGCAACGATGTCAATCGCGGCTTTGTGTGAAGTGGTGAGCTTTAACCAGGAGCGGACGGCTTTTTGCGCGCTCTCCTCGGTCCATTGGGCACGCAGAAAAGTGGGATGAACATTGACGGGCTTGGTTTCCTGCATGCCGGTGGCGCGATCCTTCGCGGCGGAATTTTCGGCAGGCCCTTGAATGCAGAGAACAGCTCCGCCGTGGGGCACGAGCGCGGCAATTTGATGGCCCTGGATGCGGCCGATCTCCAGATGGTCGGAAGTCACAACGAAAACGGGAGCGGATGACGACTTGCGAAGTTCTGAAACGTAATTGGCATCGCGGTTGAGAACGGCCCAGCCGATCCCGGCGGAAGCAGCCGCGCGAGCGACCTGAGGCAGGGCGGTGCCGCCGACGGGCTCGAAGATGATGGCGTCGGGACGGTGCGACTGTTCGGCCTGGATTGCCTTGAGAAGCTGCGTGCTCTGGGTGATAGCATCGTTCTCCGCGTAAATCACCTGGAGCTCAACGCCGAATTTGCGAGCGGCCTCTTCAGCAGACTGTGCCTGTTCAATCTGATAATCGTTGTCGTTGGTGGTGAGCGAGACGAGAAAACGCAGTTTTTTCATGCTGGTTGAGACCTGGCCACAATGGCGAAGCCTAGCATAGCGCCTGAAACATTCGCTGCGGGGGAGAAACTAGCGGAAAGTTTCGTCAAAGGAAATCCCTGCCGCCGGAGGAACGGTTACGCAAAGGCTATAGGAATCTTGGAGGATTCATTTGCCGGGCGGGCGAGTCATCTCTAAAGTCATCAATATGCCCGGCTTCGAGGGTCGGCTTCTTCGTGCCCGGACTCTCGAGGGGAGCGCCGATGGAGCGCTTCCAGGCGGCTTTGGGAAGGTCATCGCCAGCCAGCGTGAACTTCGGAAAAGAAAAAGTCAGAGCAACAAAAAGAAAGGAACTACCCTGCGCACCTGCATAAAACCTCCACGACGGCACAAGGACGGGGCCGTGACCCGAGGGAACGCAGCGGTCCCTAGCAGCGCTTGCGAGCTCTGGCACCGGGCCTGACTCCTCGAGCCGTGCTGGAAAAGATGTCCGCTATCCAAATGGTGGATGTACGGGTGCCGACGACCGATGGGCGGTTGCTGATTCTCCCGCGATACACGCAACCGGAGACGGATCACCAGATGCTTCTCCACGAATTGCACCTGCAGCTCCCGGCTCAGCCACCCCCGAGGATCCTCCAGCAGGAACTAGAGAGTGTTGTCGAAGGGGAAAACCTGTAGTGAAGACCTTTTGAAGTCTCGGACGTAGAATCAATAACTTGCGGAAAAATTAAGGCCCAGTTGTCAAAGTCGGGCGCCGCAGCGTAACATACAGAGAATAAGCCAAGAACGATTACGAGATATGTGCCTCAATGCGCGAGTCCTTCTGGTGATGAATGGGGCGGATAGCCAGATCGCTCTTCAGAGCGCGAAAGACAGCTTCGATCTCCGTGAGTTGAACGTAGTGTTGCCACAGCCGGGCCGGGTCTTCCTCGGGTAGATTCGAGCGCAGCAGATAATGACCTTCCCGGCGAAAGGCTTGCCGGAGCTTGTCCCTGCGCAACCGGAAGGCGAACGTCTCCGCGTTGACCGGCTAGTTGACAAAGTCCTAGTAGAATATCCTTATTCTACGCAAGAAGATTCCGCGTGCCATTAAGGGTTTTGCGGATTCCAGGCTTTCGCGCTTTTTGAGGCGGCTCTGTTCCATCAGTTTTTGATAGGTGGTGAGGGCTACGCGCCCGTCTTCCGTGCGTCCGGCGCGGCGATAGGCCTGGCTCAACTGGTAGTAAGTCGCATCGCGGTCGGGAGCGAGCTTTCGAGCCGCTTCGAGGCTTGCGATGGCGCCCGTAACGTCGCCCGTTTGCAGGAGGGCGCGGCCAAGCTCGAAGTGCGCCAGCTCATACTCGGGCCGCGCCTTAATCGCATCCCGAAATCGGGCGGCGGCGGCAGCAGCTTCGCCCTTGAAAAGTAAAGCAAATCCGAGATGATAGGTCGTGACCGGATCCCCCGGGCGAATCTCCAGTTCGTCGCGGAACTCTCTGGCGGCAGAGTCAAAATCGCTTTGGCGAAGGTACACGAGGCCCTCGTAATAATGCGCTTCGGGAAGTTGGGGATTAATTTTCAGCGCATTCTGCAATTCCTTGAGGCTATCCCCAAATTGGTCCTGCTGCGCGTAGGCCTGGCCGAGGAGCAGATGGACGGCGGGATTGTCGGCGTTTTGTTCGAGCAAGCGCCGAAAGATTCCCATTGCAGACTCGGTCTGACGAATGCGCACAAGCGACGTGCCCCAAGCGTAAAGCAAGCCCGGATCATCCGGCGGATCTTGCAAAAAGAGGCGAAATACTTCCGCGGTTTTGGCAAAGTTGTCGGTCATGAAATAACTGAGGCCCAGAAGCTGGCGAACAAAAGCATCCTGGGGAGAGGCAGTGAGTTGCCGCTCCAGCGGAGGGATGGCCTCGGAATACAGCTCCGCGCGGAACGCCGCAAAGCCCCAGTTGCGGTCGAGGCCCGCAAGATCGGGCTTCCAGACAGCAGCTTGCTGGAAATATTCAGCAGCTTCCCGGAACTTCGCGGCCTTGGCGCGCATCACGCCCAGGTCGTTGTACGAAACTAGCCAGGATTTCCGAGGCAAAAGACCGATATTGTTTAGCCTCTTTCGTCTCCGGGGGCATCTGAACTACGGCAGGCTGCTGTGTCGGCGGATTCTCCTGCTTGCCCGCTAACACCATGGCGTCCGCCGCTTTTCGATCTTCGCTGGCACCGGATTCCAACAAGCCCGCAAGGCGATCGGAGGTATGGCTGTCGCCGTCGTCCGGCTTTCCGGGATCATCGAAAATGTGCTGGGCATCGTAACGAAATTTCGTTTCACGATAGCGCTGGGAACTTAACAAGGCTTTTTGCGCCTCTTCCATACGCCCGAGACGGCGCAAGTCCTGGCCCAGCAGGAAATATGCGCGGCCCATGTCCCGGGGAACTTCTTCGGGATCGCGGACGGGGTGAACGTATTTTTCGAGCGCTTCGGCAGCCTGCGGGAGGCGCTTGGTCTCGCTGAAAACTTCCCCGAGGTAAAGGTAGGGAAACGCTTGGTCGGGTCGCAGACGCCTGGCATGCAGCAGCGTGGTTTCGGCAGCAGGAAAATCCCGGAGGGCGACGCCGGAAGTGCCGAGAAGGAGGAGCGCATTGTAGTCGTCGGGGCGGAGCTTTAACTCATTCTCAAACTCGACGCGCGCCTGCGGATAGGCTTCTTCGCCGCGGAATTCCAGGATGGAGTAGCCAAGCAGGCCGTGAGCGCGGGGATATTTCGGGTCGAGTTGAATCGCTTTGCGAAACTCGGCAACCGCGGGCTCGGGAAAATGCGTGATGGAATAGGCGCGGCCAATCAACACGTGCAGAGCGCGGAGTCCCCATCTTGGCTTGCAATTGCTGGAACCATTGCTGGGCGTCAGCAAAGCGTTTCGCTTTCAGGTAGGCAATGCCAAGAAAGTAGGAAGTCTCGAAGTCATCGTCGAGGGCCACCGAAGCTTGCAGCTCGTAAATGGCGGATTCGTAGTCGCCCCGATAGAGATCAATGCGTCCCAAAACATTTTGAGCGCGAGCCTGCCGCGGATCCTTAGCGAGCGCAGACCCAACGAGTTCGCGAGCCTTCTTGACATTCCCGGCGCGAAACCAGGCCAGCGCCGCGTCGGTAGTGATCTCAGTGTCACCGGGCGCGAATTTCAGAGCTTCGTCCAGCTCACGTGTAGCTTCGTCGAAACGGGATTCGGAAACCGAAAGATTGGCGAGCTGCCGCAGGCCGAGCGCAATGGCTTCGTCGTAGTGGCGCTCCGCATTGGAGAGATCTCCGGAAGCTAGGGCGGACTTGGCAGCGTCGAACGCGCGCTTCAGAACGGCCGCCGGATCTTCCCCGGAAGGCGCAGCGGCAACGAGGAGAGCAAACCCGATGGACAAGAGAACAAGCCGAACACAACCGGACAGCAGATCACTGGGGCGCCCTTGCGCCGAGCAACGCAGCTCCTGAGAGCAGAACGAAAAATACTGGCGCTTACTTCGCTCCATTGGGCGCTCCACCCGAGGGTGGCGGGAGAGGCGTACGGTTGCGGATGCCTTCCCCTTCGACAATCGTATAAATCGCGTCGGCAGCGACGTTGGCCAGAGTTTCCGTCTTCCCGCTGGGCCAGCGGATTTCTACCGATTCCATCTTCTTCGCAGCACCAAGACCAAAGTGCAAACGCAAATCATTTTGTGAGAGATAACTGCTGCCCCCATGAACCTCCCTGAACTGCTTTACGCCTGCCGAGTGAATGGTGACGCGCGCGCCGATGGCCACGCGGTTGCTCTTCGTTCCAACCAGTTTAAAAAGAACGCGATGGAATCCGCTGGCGTTCTCGTTTTCCAGGAGCGACGGTGGTTCGCCGGCGTTGAGCAACAGGACGTCGATGTTGCCATTGTTGAAGACATCGCCAAAGGCCGCGCCCCGGCGCGAGTGAAGCGGAAGTGCGGCAAGGCCCGCTTCCTTGCAGACCTCGTCAAAAGTGCCGTCGCGATTGTTGCGATGGAGGAGCAGCGGCTCCTTGAAGCGGGGACCGGTGTCCAGCGTATCGATCTGCGGATAGACATGGCCATTGGCGACGAGAATGTCGAGCCAGGTATCGTTGTCCATGTCAAAGAATGAAGTACCCCAACCGACGTATGGATAGCTCGGCTGGCCCACGCCCGAGGTCCAACTCACGTCGTCGAAGGTGTTCTGGCCCTTGTTGCGATACAGCGAATTGGGCTGCTCCTCGAAGTGGGTCACGAGGAAGCTCAGGCGGCCGCTGTGGTCGTAATCACCCCAATCGACGCCCATGTTGCCAAGCTCCATGCCTTCGCCGCTGAGAGCCACGCCTGTCAGCATGCCTACGTCGGTAAAAGTGCCATTGTGATTGTTGTGGTAGAGATAGTTGGGAACGGAATCGTTGGCCACGAGCAGATCGGGCCAGCCATCATCATCATAGTCGACCCACATGACGCCCAGCCCGTAGTAGCCGATGTCGTCGTGTACGCCGGCTTTCACGGAAACTTCCTCAAACGTGCCGTCGCCCCGGTTGTGGTAAAGAAAATCGCTTTCGCCCTCGAGACCCCAAGGCCCGCACTGCACCAGAATGCCCTTGAAGCGGCAAAATTTATTGCTGCCGAATTCCGGGAGATGATTCATATCCAGATGCGAATAGCGGGACACGTAGAGGTCCACGAAGCCGTCGCGATCGTAATCACCCCAGGCTGCGCCGGTCATGAAGCCGCTTCCGGCTACCCCCGCTTTTTCGGTGACGTCGTCAAACTTGCAGTTCCCCAAACCGTGGTACAAAGCGCTGCCGCCGAAGCCGGTCACAAAGAGATCGAGTTTGCCGTCGTTGTCATAGTCGGCCACCGCCACACCCATGCCCCAACCACGATGCGTCAAGCCCGCTTCCTTGGTGATGTCTTTGAAGCTGCCATCGGGCTCCTGGTGGTAGAGGGTCACCAGGGGATCGCCGCCCGCCCGGTAGCGCTCGACCGTTGAACCGTTGACAACGACAGCATCGAGGCGGCCGTCGTCGTCGCAATCGAACAGGCCCACGCCGCCGCTAATCGAGTCGATCACGTAATGCGCTTCCGGAGCGGCAATATGCGAACCCGTGAGGCCGGCTTCTTTTGCGATGTCCCTGAACGTGGGAATGAGCGGCAGGCCGCTGCGGTCTTTTTTGGCTTGCGTCGGCAGCTTGGGGAGGGGAACGCGGGTGGCACCGGCTTGCCGGCTCGGAGCTTGGTGCTTCATCGCGGCGGAGAGGAAAACTACGGGCAAGCAAACTGACAGAACACAAAAAAAACGCCGCAAGCGAGTCCCGTGCATGAATCGATTGTATCCCAAAGAATTTTCACGTCTAAACGAACATTCCACGCACAAAGCAAGTCGACCCAGTCAGAAAAATGAAGCGTCCCGCCAAGCTTTTGAAGAGCCTGGCGGGACGCGAACATAGGTCAAGCTGTGCCAGTACGCTAGAAGGTGAACTTCAGCGCGTACTGGATTTGCCGGTAGCCGTTTTCAGTAATCGAATTAATTTTGCCGTAACCGCCGGCCGACGGAGTCGCGGAGAGAATCTGAGTCGCGCCAACAAGCGTCTTGTTTGCATTCGGCACCACAACATTCCCACTCGCATCACCGTAAACTGGGTTCTGGAAATTGACGGCGGGGCTAAGAATATCGTTGTAGTTGTAGTGCGGAGTGTTGAATAAGTTGAAGAACTCCAACCGGAACTGAGCCTTGATCTTCTCAGTCACCTTGCTGCGCGGCAAAAGGAACGGCCAGCAAAACAGCGCAGACGCACACGAGGCTGGCCCACACTCTGAGTTTGCGCGGCGATTCCAACAGACTGGAAAATCGAACTTTCATTTGTTCCACCCCCTTGAGGAAGATTTTCACGTAGACCCTGGAACATCCAGTCCGCGTAACGGAGCGTTTTACGAAGACTTTGGCTCGATCTAGCCCAATTAGAAGAGTCAAAGGACCCGAACCCCGAAAGCATTACACCCCGTAATGCTTTCCTTCTAGTGCGCTATTTAGAACCAACTCCGCCAGGTTGCCAAGCAGAAATAATGATATTCTTAGGAACAATAATGTTATTCTTCAGCCTGACATTTGGGGGCCACCATTAAAGGTAGTCATCGGTTTGGGACTTACACGGATGCTATACCCTTGGTAATCAAGGAGTAACGGCTTGACTCTGCCCGACGGTGTCCAATCCCTGCTCGCCAAACCAGAAAGTGGGGCTTTTGGGAACGTCTGGTTTTAGCTGGCAGGGGCCACGGTGTGTCCGAAAATAGAGTTCGTTATACTGGTACCGTTCCAACCGATGGCGCCGGGCCGTTTGAACCATCATCTCTTGTAGGAATAGAGGTAAAACGGCAGGCGCACTTTGCGGAAACAAGTTGCAAGGCCAGTCGTCTTTTGCGGGTCCCCGGAGGAATTTTGTAGATGACCCAGTTGCCCAGGAAGAAGCAGTCCCCTTGCTCCGAGCCAAGAGTCACCCTAAAAACTATCGCGGATCACCTCGGTCTTACTCCCGGCACGGTTTCCGCCGCGCTGAATAACTCTCCGGCAGCGCGCTCGATTCCGCAACATACCAAGAACCGCATCATCGAAGCGGCGCAGGCTTTGAACTACCGGCCCAACTTTTTTGCGCGCACGCTGCGCCTGCGTAGGACTTATACGATCGGCGTGATTGCCGAAGAGATTGGCGATGCCTACGGCGCCATGGTGATTAGCGGGATTGAAGAATACCTGCGAAAAAACAACTACTTTTTTCTGACCGTAATTCACCGTCATGACCCAAAACTGCTTCAGACCTATGCGCAAATGCTTTTGACGCGAGGCGTGGAAGGCTTTATTACCACGGACACTTCGCTATCGGAAAAGCTGGCTCTGCCCACCGTGGCGGTCGCCGGACATCACCGCGTGGAAGGCGTAACCAATATTGTTCTGGACCACAAGCGCGCCGCCCACTTGGCCCTCGAGCATCTGAAAAATCTCGGCCACAAGAACATTGCCTTTATCAAAGGCCAAGTCTTGAGCTCGGACTCTTCCGTACGGTGGAATGCCATCTGCGAAGTCGCGCGAGAACTGAACATTCGCGTTCGGCCGGAGCTGACCATCCAGTTGGAAGGGACGGATTCCACGCCTGGCATTGGTTACCCCTTTGCCAAAGAACTGCTGGCGCGAAAGCACCCGTTTACCGCACTGTTTGCGTATAACGACATTTCCGCCATTGGGTCGCTGTGGGCCATTCATGAAGCTGGGCTGCGCGTTCCGGAAGACATTTCCGTCGTGGGATTTGACGACACTCCGGGAGCGGCATTCGCCAATCCCCCGCTGACCACCGTGAGGCAGCCACTTCTGCGGATGGGACAAATTGCGGCGCAAACGGTTGTCGACCTCATCGAAGAGCGCGGGGAGTACGTGCCAGAAATCGCCATTGAGCCGGAGCTTGTGGTTCGCGAGTCCACCGGGCCTGCCCCTTTGCAGCACTAAGAAACGCACAATCGCTGCGCGCAGCCTCTCCTCCGACTGGCTCGCTGTGAGGAAAAACAAGCAGGCCATTTCCCTTCCCACTCGTGCGGATTTCAGTGCAGTTCTTGTTGCTTCCCGGTTCGAACGGACTCGCGTGCGGCGTCCAGAATTTCCATCACCTGCACGTTCAGTTTCATGGAAAGCGGATCTTCGATGGGCTTGTTATTGCGAATGCAATCCACAAAATACGAGATGGGATTGCTCGTTTGGCGCGCCGGCGGGTCCAGAGCGATTCGCTCTCCTTCCAGCGCGCCGTTAGCGTCCTGGCGACCCGTTGGGCGAGCGAACAAATCTCTGCCTGTTGCCAGCATGCTACCCTTCGGTCCAAACACTTGCACTTGCCCCATGCTGTAGGGCCAATCCCAGGAAGCTTCGATAATCACTTCGCCGTCGGGATACTCCAAAAGAATGGTGGCGTCGTCATCCACGGGATTGTGCTGGTCCACTTTCCGTTTTTGAGAAACTGCTGATACTCGCGTTGGCCGCCCTTTGAGCCACACCGCCCACTCTGCACCATAGCAACCGAAATCCATAATCGCTCCGCCGCCGTTTTTTGCCGGATCGTAAAGCCAGTCGGCAAAATATTTGGATACGCCGATTTCTTTGGGCCCTTGGTGGCCATACTGCACGATGATCTTCTCAATCGGTCCCACCTGGTTGTTCTTCACGCGATGATACAGTTCGTGCGTCGGCGCAACCCACGCGTTCCAGTAGTTCACCATCACTTTGATGCCTGCCTGGTTTGCCAGCCGTTCCATCTCGCGCGCATCCTCCGCCGTCGTGGCCATTGGTTTTTCCGTCGAGTAGTGCATGTGCCGTTTCGCACATTCGCGCAGAATCTCCAAGTGCCGGTCGTTCTCCGTCGTTACAATGACTCCGTCCGGCTTCATTTCATTCAGCATCTGCACGTAATCCGAATAAAACTTCACGCTCGCGGGGACTTTCGCCTTGGCCTGCTCCACCAGCGCAGGGTGAGGGTCCGCTATGGCCACGAGTTCCGCGTTCGGCTCCCCCGCCAGATCCTTAAGCAAGCCCCACACGTGATCGTGGTCTAGCCCAATGACTGCCAACCGCGTCTTTTTCTCTCCCGGGTTGGATTGGGAGCAAAAAGACGGCACGGATGCCAACAAGAAGTGAAGAACGAAGATCAAAACGAAACATCGAAGCAAGCAACGCGATGATTTCATGATGAGCATCTCGAAAGAGCCATCCCCAGAAGTCAAGGTACCCGCATGTACTCCCTATGCTCCCGGCTAAATTGCTGATTCTTAAATATTTAGAAATACTTCTCGCTCACATTCCTGAGCTTGGGGAATTTCTTAGCTTACGGTCCTAAACCGCAGCAGCGGAACGCAACCTTTTTCTGAATGCCTAGACCCTTATTCGCTTAGTTTTGCGTTCGAAGCGCCGCCTGATTCTCCGACCTTCCCAGGACCATGCCGGCCTTCTGTACCATTAGCAGAAAGCCCTGGCTGGAAGCCTCTTCCTGCAAACCTTCGAGATGTATGCGGCCGGCTTTGGAGTTCCCTGATTTCAGCTCCATCTCGCCCAACGCCAGGCGAGCTTCCCACGCAGCGTTCACGAATTGTGCAGCTTTTGCCTGTTGGGCCACAGCATTCAGACGCTTCACTGCTTCTCTGCGCTGCGCCGGGCTCCCGGCTACGGCATCGATTCTAGCGCTAATCAGGCGCGACATAAGCGCTATGTCCAAGTCTTGGGAGCGCTCGGCAAACTGCAACGCGTGGGAGACACTTTCCTTTGCTTCGCTGAATTTGCCCGAGGCCAAAAAAGTCTGAGACAGCAACATGTTGGCAGTAGCGTCATCTCGGGGAGAAGTGGTCTTCGCAAGAAGATCCTGCGCCCGTTTAATGGACTTTACCGCCTCGCTGTTCTCCCCTCGGTCGAGGAGTAACTGCGCGAGATACAATTCCGCGCGTGATTCCGGCGTTTTGTCTCCGACTTCCTGAAAGACCTCCTTGGCCCGCGTTTCACTCTCCCAGGCGGCATGCGAATCGCCCTGGGCCCGCAAGACCTTTCCTAGCCCCATCAACGCATCGGCTTCACGATCTCTGTCGCCATTCTGCCGGCAAGTATCCAGAGACTCCTCGTACATCTTGCGGGCGTCGAAAAGCTTTCCTTCCGCGAACAGAGCTTCACCCAAGCCGATCTTGGCAAGCGCCATCCCGTTGTCGTCGCGAACTTCCTGATACGTTTGAAGAGCTTCCTGAGATTTCTGCAGGGCTCCGCGGACGTCCCCTAGGTAAAGAGCAATCTCGCTCAGGTTATGGAATTCACCGGCTACGCTATGCCTATTTCCTATGCTTTGATGGATCGCCAGCGCTTCCTGATACCGCTGGCGCGCGGAGAAATAGTCGCCCCGAAACATCAAAGCGATGGCCTCCCCGGTTTCGGCATCGGCCACTCCTCTTTGGTCATGAGCCGCAAGGTACAGATCTCTTGCCCCGTGAACGGCTTTATCCGCTTCGTCGAGTCGCCCCGCCTTCTCCAGGAGCCACGCGTGGGCGAACATAGCTTTAGCCAGGAGCAGGGATGCCCCGGAAGCTCGAGCTTTCTGCTCCGCGCTTACATAGGCAGCTTCGGCGCGCTTGGTGTCGCCGAGAGGCAGCGCGGCATCCCCCTCGGCCAGCTCAATCCGGGGATCATCCCGCAACGGCGCAGGTAACGCTTGCAAAGCTGCTACCGTCTCCAGTGCATCTTTCCATTTATTGGCTTTGTATTCGGCATTGGCAAGCGCGAGGCCGTAGTCCAGGTTGTCGGGAAAAAATTCGAAGAGCGCCCGATAGATTCCTGCTGCTTTCTCCCAATCCCGTGAGCTTTCATGATACCGGGCTTCTACCAACAGTCCTTCCGCACGGGACAAACTCGAGGACAGGTCGAAGGCTTTCTTTGCCTCTAACCTCGCATTTTCGTCATACCCTAGCTGGCTCCAGGCGGTCGCCAGAGTTGCATGGGAAAGCGCGTAATTGGGCTCGGCTTCGACCGCCTTCTGCAGAAGATCTCGGGCCTGCTGCGCGTCAAAGGCGCGCAGTCTTGCCAGTCCTTCGGAATACAGCCTGGCGGTTTCGCTCTTCGTCGGCAGCGCGATGGCCACTTCCGCGGCTTCCTCGCGAGTTACCGCGCGCACTCCCAGTTTCTCGCGCAGGTGTTGGCCCGCGCGGGAAACGAGGTCCAGCAGATGCGCTTCCGTTCCTGCCTCGGAGATTGCTCCGATAGTTTCGCCTGTCTGCGTATCCTGCAACCGCAGATCCAGGCGAATCTGGCCTTCCGGCTGTCCTCCTAACATCGCGTACGAGCCGGCAATCACGTAATCCGTTCCGAGATTCTTGCGAATTCGAATCAGACTCTCGGACCCCAAGCTATCCACGTCTGGCATGGACAGTTCCATCTTCATGCGCGCCACGCTCTCGGCGGGAATCGCGCGCACTTGTTCGCCGGCGGTCAGCTCCGTCGTGAGCCAATCAGAAAAAGCAGTGGACAACCACGCCTCGCGCGGGTTGCCGGAAAGGTTTGTAAAGCCCAGCACCGCCACGGATCGTCGTGGACTAACTACCGCGGAGGAACCGCCGGAAGCCACCGGCGGCAGAAAGCGCAAGTAGACAAAAGCTCCCGCGGCAGCTATCGCAACTACTGCCACCAGAACGTAGAAGCGGCGGTTCCAAAACCCTCGACGCTCCTCATCTTGCGCGCCAATTTTTCCATTTCCTGCAAAAAGCGCCTTCGGGAGTCCGCGCCCCGTCGCGTGCTTATGGGCGGCCACCGATGGCGGCGAGTAGACGGGGGCGAGAAAGCGGTAGCCGTGACGCGGAATCGTTTCAACATACCGCGGACTGTCCGCGGAATCTCCCAGCGCCGCCCGCAACTTGGTCATGGCTTTGTTCAAGCTGCGGTCGAAATCCACAAAGGTATGCCCTGGCCAAAGCTTTTCCCGCAGCTCTTCGCGGGTCACGACCTCCCCGGGGTGTTCCAAAAGGAGGGAGAGGATCTGAAAAGGCTGCTCTTGCAGCTTGATGCGAACGCCATGCTTGCGCAATTCGGCGGCGCGAAAGTCAACTTCAAACACCCCAAACCCTTTGGTTCGAAAGGCGCTCTCCACCGCTCGCATGACCATTCACCCCTGCAGTTAGCCGAGCCTAGCACGCAGAGACAGCCTAATCAATACGGCCTTCACCCGAGGAATGCACCGATTCGCCGCAATTTGGAAGCGGTTGCAATCCTAGGCTATTGCATGGTGCCGGTGTAAAATTGCGCGTATTGTGCGGATCCATATTTTCGCAAGGGATTGCATTTCCTGCTCGAGACTCGCAGCAATCCTGCTTGCTTACATGACCCTCTGCTTCCCTTCCCTTCTTAATGCTCAAACGGAAGCGCCTGCCGGTGATGCGCGTGTACAGAAACTCTATGGCGAGGCGAAGGCCGCGGAAGGGCGCGGTGACCTCGCCGGCGCGGCTGCAAATTATGAATCTCTGCTGCAAATTGCGCCGCGCCTCGCTCCTGCCTACAACAATCTTGGGTCGCTTTATCTCCGGCAGCGCGAATACAAGAAAGCCGCCGCCGTATTGGAGAAAGGGTTGAAGATCGATCCGAAAATGTCGTCCGCCTCGGCGCTGCTGGGCATGGCGCTGTACGAAATGGCCGATTACACCGGAGCAGAACGAAGCCTGGAGTCCGCTCTGCGCGCGAATCCAAAAGACAACAACGCTGAGCT
>Ga0209474_10001055_pt1 | contig 27948 bp, 31 predicted proteins | sample GraSoiAngelo_145_FD_185902 | JGI IMG/M metagenome (GOLD analysis project Ga0209474, IMG submission 185902) | Grasslands soil microbial communities from the Angelo Coastal Reserve, California, USA - 14_1009_05_20cm (SPAdes) (version 2) | ecosystem: Environmental > Terrestrial > Soil > Grasslands...
TAAAGGTATCCCGGTTTGGGTAAGGTCTCGTGTGACCATCGGTGAGCGTTTGCAGGAACGCGACAATCTGGTCTTCTTCTTGATCGGTCAAGCCGAGACGACCGGTGGTCATATCGATATTGTTCGGCACCTCGGGCCTAGGCCAGCAGTTTACTTTTTCGGTCGTTCCATCCGGGCAGTGTCCGGAAGTAACGTTGAACGCATACACGTCGCGGGTGTTGTAGAAGTGGACCAGTTGCTTCAGGCTTTTGATGTGGAAACTTCTGGGATTCGCGCGCGACCGGATATTTGCTAAGGAACCCCGACGCCCATCAGCCACAGGGTCCTCCCGTTGATACTCAAGAAATGGGCAACCCTGATACTGCTTGCATCACGTACAAGCTTTCACGCTCAAGGTACCGACCTCTCTTTGAATTGGTGTGGGGCAAAGGCTCGTTCGATATCAACTTTCCACCCGACACTGCGCAGATCTGCGCAACGCCAGGAGGGGCTGCGGCGTTCGGCGGGGAGGTCGAACCTGTTAAGCTGACTGCGGTAGACCGCGTCCGATCAAATGAGGTTTATAACCATTGGGGGCAGTCCATTGACGCGTACGAACAATCCGTACAGGTCAGCGCTTTCACGTCGAAGTTCGACGCGTTCCTGGCCGGCAAGGCGCAGTTGACTCCAACCGAGCGGGCGGGTTACAACCTGTTCCGCGGCCAAGCGAACTGCAATTCATGCCACCTGGATGGAAGAGGGACCACTCCGACCACCGCGACTTTCGACAATAGCAAGGCCGCCCAGGTAAACCCTCTATTCACCTGCTTCGGCTCGGCCAATCTCGGCCTGCCGCTGAATCCCAGGAACGCTTTCTATTATCAGACCACCCCGGATTTCACTGGCTTCACTGCCAATCCCTTCGGCTTCGGCTACCGAGATCTAGGACTTGGGACTTTCCTGAGAAGCGGTTTCGGTACCTGGGCGAGCCCGAACGCGAGTTGGAGAAAATTTGCACCGCTTAACGACGGCAAAATGCAGGTGTCTTCAGCGCGCAATGTCGCTATGACACCGCCACAGTGTCCCACCACCGAGGCGCCCGGGCCTTACTTCCAAAAGGAGTTCTTTCACAACGGCTACAGTATTTCTACTGCCTGAGTTCCCGTATCCTTAAGTATTGGCGGCTGATTGGTGACTGTTGGGGGGCGGTAAGTTATGCCACCGTTCAATCGCTCTCTCTTCGATGACATCTATTTCCCGCAGGACCCTATTGATTTCTGCGTTCAAACCGGCCGGGAGAATCCCGGGCGGGTACGGGTTGTAGACTGGCGTAGCCAGTGTTGTTTCAACCTCTGTTGGTTCAGGCTGTCCCGAAACGATTTGAGAAATAATGATCAAGGCCGCTAGCATCAGCAAACAAGCTAGGGACAGTCGCAGCAGGAGTTTTTGTCGGGCGCACGGTACCTCCTCCTTTTGATTTTTACATGTGGTGTATTTCTTACAGTGGGTGGTCGAGCGTAACGCTAAGGACCATGCCGATCCGACTCACCCACTAACATCTCTGCAGATGTCGCACCACCTTGATTACCGGCACAGCCCCTTGTGCTCCCCGGCCATTTTTCTTTCTTTTTCGTATAAAAACCGGCACTGGATCATGTCAAGTAAATTTTAAAAAATTTAGCGTGCGGCTTCGCCACTGTTGATCAACGACCCGGCGGCTGCGCAAGGCCGCGCAAGTTTGCGGCGTTACTGGCCTGAGCGGCGCGTCATAAAGTTCGAGTATGCACTCGCTGACGCGCAGCGAGAGAGGCTTCCAAAGGCGAACGAAGAGCGGGGACGACTAGCAGTCCTATCGTTTCAATCGACTCAAGTGCTTGTTGCTACTTTGACATGACTAAAGCTAAAAAATTTGCATGTCATCGGTTCTGCGTACCTAGAGCTGGCGCCAAGCGCTTGGATGTTAAGCCGCTTTAACCAACCGCTTGAAAATTGTGCAGGTAATTATCGACCCGATTCGAAACGGCGCCGTGACCACTTCCGTTGGTTGTTTGTCTAAACGGCATTTTGTCATGCATTGGAAATCACTTGGCCGATGGCGCTGCTGTTTATGACCGGTCTCAACTGGGAAAGAATTGCCTCTTTGTTCGTGGTTCCGAAAATCCCGATACGCACTTCGCCGTCGCTGAAATACAAGATCGTCGGAAGACATCGAATCCCGTACCACAGCCCGAGATTAGGACTGCGATCGAGTTGAACGCGGGCGAGCTTCAGATCTTCGATAAACTCAGTGGCAATTTCGTCGATCGACCCGTCGAACATGATAGAAGGAAGACTCCATCCGGTGGCAAACTCGATCAGCACGGGCTGACTGGATTTCAAGACTTCGGTTTCGAAGTTCGCTTCATCGATTTCAATGATTGGTGTCATGTTGGCGGGGTGTTTTTTTGTTTCTATCGATTGATCGGCCAATTAAGCGGCGACCAACTTGCGTTCGGCGGATTGGAAAACGCCGATCAGCTCCGCCAGGCGCCGCTCGTACGAGTCGCAGGTGGGACAGTCACCGTTGGGTCTGATCCACTCCGGGTGTTGGATCCGCAAGTCTTCGTGAATCTGCTGCTGAAGCTCGCTGTAAGAATGAATTTGGTGAGACATGATAATTTCCTCGGTAAAGGTTTAAATCAGATTGTTTCGTTTTAACCATTAAGGCTATCGTTTACTGTCAGCCCCGGTGCTATTGCGCTTGTGTGGGATTTTGCATTACTACTCGAGGGGTGATGGATGCTCCCTCGTACGAGGGGTACGTGTTTAGCGCCAAAGGCGCGCTTTCAATTCTAGCCTGGGGCGTCGCCCCAGGTCTTGAAAAAGAACAAATTATCAGCGCTGAAAGCGCGCGATTTACCTGCGTATGTTTTTCGGCAATCATTCCTCAATGCCGCAATCGCTTAGCAAGGTCATTATTCACATCATCTTCAGCAGTAAGGATCGCGAACCGTGGCTGGGCCCTGATGTTCCTCCGCGCATGCACGCTTACGTCGCGACGATCTGCCGCGACTTGAATGCAGAAGCGTTGCGGGTCGGTGGCGTTGCGGACCATCTCCATATTGTCACGACTCTACCGCGAAGTCTCTCTCAAGCTGACATGGTCGAAACGTTGAAAAAGACTTCATCCAAGTGGATCAAAGGGTTGAATGCCAAGTACCGGCAGTTCTACTGGCAGCGCGGTTACGGCGCATCCTCAGTAAGTCCCAGTCAGCTCGATGCTGTTCTCGAATACGTGGAGAATCAGGAAGAGCATCATCGCACCCGCAGTTTTCAAGAGGAATATCGCGATTTTCTGCGCAAACACCGCGTCGAATTCGATGAACGCTATGTCTGGGACTGAAGCTGGCGCCAGGCTTTGAATCGCGCTTTCAGCGCTGGAGGTTTGCTATCATAAGAATCCTGGGGCGTTGCCCTAGGCTGAAATGAATCGGCGCCTTTGGCGCTAAACGCATACTACGAGGTCCCCGGCTAATCAGACGTTTTTCGATTTGTGGCGGCCTTCTTCAATTAGCCGCTTGAAGTTGCGCAGGTATTTATCGACTCGATTTGAGACGGCTCCGCCAAAGCTCGAAGTCAATTTCAAAGTTACACACGTGCTCTGGTCGGACAGCGAAGCGAAAGAAACGACCCCCGCGGCGAAGTGGTGAGGAGCGAGATGGTCGGCCAGAGTTCGCCACGCGAGTCTCCGTTCCGGAACGCGCAGCATCATCTCAAGAGTCGTGTCATATAGCTTTCCGTTGAAACCAAGCGAGGCGATAAAATGGTGAGCGTCCAATTTTCGCACACGCTTCATCGCGGTGATGAATTTTGGATAATCCTCAAACGCCAGCCAGCGCTTATAGACAGCGGCAACTGGCGCGTTGACAGTGATAGATCCCTCCGCGGCATCCATTGTCCGCGGTCTTGTCCCCTTGTTCGGCATCGATTCCTTAGGCGGAGAACCATGCGTATTCGTATTTCGAAAACGTGCGGCTCCATCCGTCGGCGAAATTGAAGATCGACATGTTAAAGACAAGCATGGGGTCATGCCTGTGTCTGCGTCGCCGAAAAACGTTGCGCAGCCTGATTCTGAAGTTGTTTTCACGTTGTTTTGCTTTCATTGTGATTTTCGTATGTCGCAAACGCTATCGGGTCGCCGGCCTGTCACCACCAAGCAGTCGTGGGATTTGTTGGTGCCCCTTTCGAGGGAGGACGTAAGAGTGGCAAAGAGCACGGACGGCTGTTAAATTAGGCGTCAGCGCTGAAAAAGAAGTCAGACGCGGTTCCAACGAAGAAAGGAAACCCCCTATGGATCCGACTAAGGACAGCACTAAGTCTCGCGGAGAGGTCAACGAACCGATGCGGTTTGCCAATGCGACGCTCGGCCAACATCGCCATGTCTGCGCGTTTTTTCATGACACGGAGGAGGAATATCGTGTGCTACTTCCGTTCGTTAAGGAAGGGCTCGCGCGCGGCGAGAAGGCGTTTCACATTGTCGATCCAAAATTGCGCGACGAACACTTACAGCGACTTTCGTCAGGCGGCGTCGACGTCCCTTCGGTCGAGAAGAATGGACAATTCGAGCTGCACCATTGGCACGAAGTTTATTTGCGCGACGGGCATTTCGACAGGGACCGAATGCTTGCCTGCATGCAGGACGTGCTGGAGCAGAGCAAGCGCGACGGCTTCCCCCTCGCCCGCGTCATGGGCCACGCCGAATGGGCTTCAGGCGACTGGCCCGGGGTAGACGATTTCCTCGAATACGAGTGCCGGCTGAACGACATCATCCCGCAATATAAGGATGCCGTAATCTGTCTTTATAATCTGACGAAGTGCGGCGGCAACCTTATCATCGATGTCATGCGAACTCACCCGATGATTCTCATCGGCGGCATCGTCCAGGAGAACCCGTTCTTTGTACCGCCGGATGAGTTTTTGCGGGAATTGCGCGAACGCCGCGCGCCCCGGACTAAAGTACGGCCTGAAATTACCTAACGATGGAAGCGAAGTGGAACATTGGATTGGTAACTTTTTGCCCTGAGATGCTGTAAAATGTTCCGTTGCCTGATGTAGAATTCGGAATCAGACCTGAAGCGGTTATGGCCGGTCAAAATAGAGACGAGAAAGTCGGGAAGTCGGATCCAAGCCCGCGGCGAGCGTCACGAGAAATTCCTGGTTACATCCTTTCGGTCTTATCGGTCGCGGTGGCGACGGGCGTGACCCTTCTGCTCGGCGATTATACGTTCCGCACTCCATTCTTCTTTGTCGCCATTCTGGTAAGTGCATGGTTCGGCGGCCGAGGGCCGGGTTTGTTCGCGGTGTTGCTCTCAACTTTGTCGATTAATTTCTTCATTCTCGAGCCGAAATTCTCCTTTTTATTTGGTTTTCGGGATGTTCTTCACCTTGCCGTCTTTCTTTTTTGCGCCTTGGTTATTAGCTCGTGGAGTACCGCGCGTAGACGCGCCGAGCACGCCTTGGAGCGGGCGCGCGCCGAGCTGGAGGAAAAAGTTGAAGAGCGGACTGCGGAGCTCAGTTCTAGCAACGAACAATTACGGCTGCAGATCAACGAGCGCGTGCGCACTGAGCGCATCCTGCGGGAACACGCGAGTCTGCTCAATCTCACGCACGACACAATCTTTGTCCGCGACATTGACGACGTCATCACTTACTGGAATCGCGGCGCGGAAAAACGATATGGCTGGTCGAGCAAAGAGGCCGTCGGCCGCGTCTCGCATGAACTCACACAGACTACCTTCCCTGCGCCGCTCAAAGAGATAAATGCTGAACTACTCAAAACTGGGCAATGGGAGGGAGAATTGGTCCACACCCGCCGGGATGGGACCCGGGTCACAGTAGCGAGCCGGTGGGCGCTCCAACGGGATGACTCGGGCAATCCCCTGGCCATTCTGGAAACTAGCAATGATATCACCGAGCGGAAGGAAGCTGAAGAGGAGCTCCGGCGCAGCGAAGCATTCTTAACTCAGGGACAGAGAATCAGCCGCACCGGCAGTTGGAGCTGGCATGTTCCCACGGGAATGGTTGCCTGGTCAGAGGAGCATTTCCGGATCTTTGGTTTCGACCCCGAGAAGACCGACCCGACGCTTCAGTTATTCCTGGAAACGGTTCATGCGGAAGATCGATCATTTATTGAGCGAAGTCTCGATGAAGCAGTTCGCGAGAAACGAGATTTTGACCTCGAGTTTCGGATCGCGCTAGCGGACGGATCTATTAAGCATGTTCAAGGTGTGGGCCGGCCCGTGGTCGGGGAGTCCGGCGAGGTCGATCGTTATATCGGGACCACGGTAGACATTAGCGAGCGCAAGCGAGGGGAGGCGCTCTTCGCCGGGGAAAAGCGTCTTCTCGAAATGATCGCCATCGGCGTTGCACTCGATAAGATCCTGAATTGCCTGTGCGTGATTATCGAAGAGTACCGCAGCGGCACGCTTGCTTCTATTTTGCTGCTTCGTCCCGATGGTCTTCATCTGGATTCCGTGGCGGGGCCGAGTCTTCCCAAAGCATGGAGGCAGGAGATGGAGAAGTTGCCGATCGGTCCGTGTGCCGGCTCTTGCGGGACAGCGGCATATCGCGGATCGCCGGTCATCGTTTCCGATATTGCGAGTGATCCGCTTTGGGAAGTCCCGGAGCATCGCGCGGCCGCACTAGGTCATGGGCTGCGAGCGTCCTGGTCGAATCCAATCCTCTCTTCGGAAGGAAAAGTGTTGGGAACGTTCTGCATTTACGGGCGCGAACCGCAAAGTCCAAGCGCGCACGATCTTGGGGTGATGGAGAAGGCGACCCACCTGGCGCGAGTTGCGATTGAACGCGATCGCGCCGAGGCGGCGGTGAGGACAAGTGAGGAAAAGTATCGCGATCTTATCAACGCTTCGCCCGACGCCATCTGCGTCATCGATGCCGATGCCAAATGCGTGCTGGTAAATCCAGCGGGAGTTAAGTTGGCGGGACGTCCGGAACGTGAACTGATCGGGAGTTCAATTGCAGACACCTATCTTCCGGAAGAGCGCTACTTGTTTAAGGAGCGAATCGACAAATTGAAAGCGGAAGGATCGTTCCGGTTCGAGCGAAAATTCTTGCGGGAAAACGGTGAGGTGATTCCGGTGGAGGTTTCTTTGTCAGCGCTGCGCGGCCGTTATTACCAGGCTATCATCCGAGACATTAGCCAGCGTAAGCGGCGCGAAGCGCTCTTGGCCGGAGAAAATCGAATTCTTGAGATGCTGGCGAAAGGTGATTCGCTGGCCGACATCCTCGATCTCTTATGTCTGCTGGTGGAAGAGCAATCAACCGGGGTCCTGGCCTCCATCTTATTAATGGATGCAAATGGCAAGCAGTTGCGACACGGCGGAGCGCCGAATCTTCCGAAAGCTTATACGGAAGCGATCGACGGAGCTTTCATTGGGGCGTCTGTCGGCTCGTGTGGAACGGCGGCTTACCGGGGCGAACAGGTAATTGTCTCCGACATCGCGACCGATCCATTGTGGGCTGATTTTCGCGACCTGGCCTTGGCGCATTCCCTCCGCGCGTGTTGGTCCACGCCGATCTTTTCCTCCGAAGGCAAAGTGATCGGGACGTTTGCCATGTACTATCGGGAGCCGCGGAGCCCGAGCCCACGTGAGCAGGACACGATCAAGCACATTACTCATCTCGCCGGCATCGCCATTCAACGTAAGTTGGCAGAAACGGCCCGACGGGAGAGCGAAGCCTATCTGGCCGAAGCGCAGCGGCTCAGCCACACCGGGAGTTGGGCCTGGGCGCCCGCCACCGGTGAAATCAGATATTGGTCGGAGGAAACTTATCGCGTGCTTGGTTTCGATCCAGAGGCGGGGCCGCCGCGGTTCGAAAAATTCTTTGGGCGCCTTTGCCCTGAGGACCAGAACAGAGTCAGAGAACTGTTCGGAAAAGCGATTGCCGAGAAAGCGGACTTCGAAACAGACTATCGAATTGTTCACCCGAACGGTGACGTCAAGGACATCCATGCGGTGGGACATCCGGTTAGCGACGAGGCCGGTCATTTTGTGGAGTTCGTGGGCACGGTTATCGATATCACTGAAAGCAAACGCGCCGAAGAAGCGCTGCGCGCGTCCGAGCAAGTGGCGCGTGGACAAGTGGAAGCGCTGGCGCAGAGTTTGGATGTTTTGGCGACTGCGCCGGAACCGGAAAAGTTCATTGGGCAGATGCTGAGTACGATTGGCCGCCTCTTGAACGCGCGAAGCGTGAGCTTGTGGTTACTCGACAGCTCGGATGACTCACTCGTTTTGCGCTCAATGTCAGACGGCGGAAAATTGGGCGCGTTCGATCCGGAGCACCCATTCGTCAAGGACCCGTTGTCGTGGAAACAAAACGCGATGATCGAGGAATTGCTTTTTACGGCCGGTCCGGTGGTTTGCGACGACGTCGCGACTGATCCGCGTGTTAACGGCGAGTGGGGCGAGTATTTGAAGCGCAGGGGCACGAAGAGATTTCTGGCCGTTCCCATTTTGGTCGGGGGGCAAGTGAGGGGCTTTGTCGGTATTCGCCATGTCGATCTTGCGTCGTACCGGCCGGAGGAAATAGAATTAACCCAGGCGCTGGCCCATCAAGTCATGCTTGCGCTTCAACTCAATGAGTTCGCCGAGCAAGGTCGGCGGGCTGCGGTCTTCGAAGAACGAAATCGAATGGCGCGAGACATTCACGACACGCTTGCGCAAGGTTTCACCGGTGTGATTGTGCAGTTGGAAGCAGCCGAAGATGCGATGTCTTGCGGTTCCCGCAAAGACGCGGACAAACATTTGCACCGCGCCGGCGAATTGGCCCGGCGGAGTCTGAGTGAAGCGCGCCGGTCAGTTCATGCGTTGCGCCCGCAGGCATTACAAGAGCAAAATTTTTGGGGCGCGCTCAAAGGTACTATTAAGAACACGACCGCCGGGACCGCGCTTCACACAACGTTTGAAGCGAAAGGCAAACTACCGGAACTTCCCCAGCCCTGGCAGGAAAACCTACTGCACATCGGACAGGAAGCTTTGACCAACACCCTCAAGTACGCTCACGCTCGCCACTTCAAAACACGATTGACCTACAAAGCGAAAAAACTTCGCCTGGAACTTCGTGATGATGGCGACGGATTTAAAGAGAAAGATCGACATGACGGCGTAGGCCTTCGCGGAATGCGCGAGCGGGTCGAACAAATGGGCGGCGAATTGGAAATCACCAGCTCACGCGGCAGGGGCACGAAGATCACAGTGTTACTACCGTGCAACGGAGAATCGATGTCATGACATCCAAAAAGAAAACAAAAGCAAGTTCTAAGAAGGCTCCAAGAAGAACAAAGTCTCCTGCGAGGAAAGCGTCGAAGGCTGGAGACACAAAACGCCCTCGCATTAATGTGCTCATCGCTGATGATCACAGCGTCGTCCGCGAAGGCTTGGTTTCACTCATCACTCGGAAGGCAGATATGACCGTAATCGGCGAGGCGGGTAATGGACGCGAAGCGGTCGATCTTTGGAAGCAGCATCACCCCGATGTGACGCTGCTCGATTTGCGTATGCCTGAGCTCGATGGCGTCGGCGCGCTAAAGGAAATTCGTGGCGACGATGAGCAAGCGCGAATCATTGTCCTAACGACGTTCGACGGCGATGAAGATATTTACCGCGCCATTCAAGCTGGCGCGAAAGGTTACCTGCTCAAGGACGCACCGCGTGAAGCGCTGATGGATTGCATTCGCCGGGTGCACGCCGGCGAAACTTGTGTGCCGGTGCACCTCGCCGCCAAACTCGCGCAACGCGTCAGCGGCGAAACGTTGAGCGAACGCGAAATCGATGTGCTCAAGCTGATGGCTCAGGGAAAAAGCAACAAAGAGATCGGCTCAGCCCTCTTTATTAGTGAGGGCACCGTCAAGTCGCATGTGAAAAGCATCTTTGCCAAAATGAATGTCATCAGCCGGACCGAAGCCGTCGCTAACGCCACGCGTCGGGGGTTGATTCAGTTGTAGCTGCATTTGTCCATTGGAGGGTGGCTGTGTCAGAAGCCATCGCGTTTCGCAGAGACGCCCAATAACTCTAAAGAGGGAGCGAGCATCATCTCGGTGGTGGCATTGCAAAACCCCACGCTCGCGCCGTGGCGGCAGCACTCCGGAACCGGCAACATTTCCCTGTGCACATTTTTCAAAAGATCCCCCTGTGTACGTCTGGCTGGATAGCAAGCATCGGATTGCTTGTCGGTCCGGCGGTTGGACAGGACCGATTACTTCCGGAACTGCCCCAAGCAAGCTCCCCGGTCGCGCTTGTTGCCGCATCAAACCCGGTTACCGGCAAATCCGAATTTCGCTATCGAAACAACAACGTGCCACCGGTTATTCGGGTGCAACCGGGAAGCATTTTGAACGTGGAATATAAGAATGAGCTTTCCCCCCAATCGAACGAGGAATGCCTCGGACGTCCCTGCATGCAGATGACAAATCTTCACTTTCACGGTTTGCACGTCTCTCCAAATGCGCCGCAGGACGACGTCTTGGACATGATCGCCTCACCCGGTGAGATATTGCATTACTCGGTGCAGGTCCCACCGCAGCAACCTCCAGGACTGTACTGGTATCACACCCACTCGCACGGCGAGAGCTACGTTCAGGACCTTGATGGAATGTCGGGAGCTATCGTCGTCGAAGGCATTGAACGTTACGTGCCTGAAGTGCGTAACATGCGCGAGCGGATCCTTGTGCTGCGCGATCTTGTTCTACCCGCTGATGCCGCCGAGCGCCAAAGCGTGATGGAGTCGGTCGCGATGCACACAGCCCAATGCGGCGCCGCAACCGAAAAGCCAGAGGCGGCTTTCACCATCAACGGCACTCTCCGCCCGAAGATCGACATCGCGCGCGGAGAGCGCCAGTTTTGGCGAATCGTAAACGCGAGTCCCGATTTGTATGCAGATTTGGAACTGGATTCGGGATCATTCGAGGTGGTCGCTCTTGATGGAATGCCCTTGGCCTACCACGACCCTTCGATTCGCAAACGATCGATGAGCCACGTTTTACTTCCACCGGCGGGAAGAGTGGAAGCAATTGTCACCGGTCCACCGGCGGATTCGCATGCTGCCTTGCGGTCACGCTGTTTCGATACCGGTCCGGATGGCGATTCAAATCCCGCGATGGTTTTGGCCGATATCGCTTCGGCGCCGGCACCAAATATCCAAGCACGGCCTGCGCTCGGTGGAGCACCGGTTTATGCAACCTTCTCGCCGGTAATTCTCAAACGCGTCGAAACCAGCGAACCACAATTCGTAGTTACGTTTACTGAAGACAAACAAGGCTTCTACATAAATGGCCAGAAATTCGAAATGAATTCCGGCCCCATGCTGACAGTGGATGTTGGTTCGCTGCAGCACTGGCGTGTAATAAACTCAACCAAAGAAGTGCATCCGTTTCACATCCATCAAGTTCACTTCCTGGTGTATTCCGTCGACGGAAAGTCAGTGAACGATCCGGAATGGGTCGATACGGTAAATGTCCCCTATGGCTATCCCGTGGATTTAGTGATGGATTTTACCGATCCAATCATTCGCGGCATATCGCTCTTCCACTGCCATCTACTCAAGCACGAAGACAAGGGCATGATGGCGAAGATCGTCTTCCGATAAAATAAAGAGCGACATGGAAGGATTGACGAGCATACGGAGCACGTTCGGACCAAAGGCGACGATGGACCGATTGGAAGCTGAGATTCGAGCACACGGGATGAACGTGTTTGACCGAATCGATCATGCCGCAGGCGCGCCGGAGGCGGGTGTCGAGTTACGACCGACTGAGCTCATCATCTTTGGTAACGCCCGCGGCGGCACGCCGTTGATGCAATCGGTGCAAACCCTCGGAATCGATCTGCCATTGAAGGCGCTCGTTTGGGAAGATGTATCCGGGACAACATGGCTGTCGTATAACGAACCGAGCTGGATCGCGCACCGACACGGCGTAGCCAACGCAGAACCGGTCGTGAGCAAAATGAGCGCTGCGCTCAGCGCGATGGCGAGAAAAATAACGGAGAACGCAGCGTAATCTCTCCCTATCTAGAAAGAGGAAGCCTGCATCCCCCATACGTGATATTACAAAATCCGACGGACGCGCGATGGCCGCCTACCCAACAGCGTGCCTAGAAATATACAAAGAGGCTCAATGCTATGAAAGACTTTGCAAAGTCGCGGCGCGGATTTCTGAAGACAACGGGCGCTATAGCCGGAGGATTTTTGCTGTGCCCGAGAAGCATCCTTGCTCTGACGGAAGAGCCAATTCAGCATAGTGAACCAACGGTTTCGCCAAGCGAGTCCGCTGCCCCAGACTACACACTGCGCATCGAAACGTCTCCTGTCGAGATTGCACCCAGGCGGATCATTTCCATCACCACCTACAATGGACAGTTCCCTGGGCCATTGCTTCGGTTCAAAGAAGGTCAGCAAGTCACAGTGGATGTGTTCAACGACACCGATACACCAGAGCAGCTGCATTGGCATGGTCAGAAGATCCCGACCGACGTGGACGGAGCCGCCGAGGAGGGAACGCCATTTATTCCTGCGCATGGCAAGCGGCGCATTGTGTTCACACCAAGACCCGCTGGCTTGCGGTTCTATCACACCCACAACCGCGCCGGCACAAATCTCGCGGCTGGACAGTATAGCGGACAAGTGGGGCCGGTGTACATAGAGCCGAGACAGGAACCGGGCAAATACGACCGCGAGGTCTTTCTTGTCCTAAAGGAATTCGAGCCCACGTTCAGTCGCGGCGGCGACATGGCGATGGATTTCCTGTCCCCAGCGACTCGGGTCAAGTCGCTTGAACAAACGGGGGAGTCCGCAATGAAAGCGTCGATCGCGAAGGGTATGCCACACGGATACGAAGTCGGTTACGGATCATTCACGATCAACGGACGCATGCTCGGTCACGGGGAGCCGATTCGCGTGAAGCAGGGGGAACGCGTCCTGTTTCATATCTTAAATGGAAGCGCTACCGAGATTCGCAGCCTTGCGCTGCCGGGTCACTCGTTTCAGGTCGTCGCGCTCGATGGCAATCCTGTTCTGAACCCAGCGCAGGTGCCCGTGCTGTGGCTGGGCACGGCGGAACGCATCTCTGCCATTGTGGAAATGAATCATCCGGGCGTCTGGATCATAGGCGATCTCGCCGATGATGATCGCCGGCACGGCATGGGCAGCGTCGTTGAATATGCTGGTCGCGGCGGAAAACCACAATGGATCGCACCGCCGCCCTTTCGCTGGGACTATGCGCGTTTCGCGAAGGCCGGTGCGACCGCCCCTTCACCCGACGAGACGATTGAGATGATCTTCGCGAAGGATAACGCCGCGGAGGAAGGCTTCAATCGATGGACTATCAATGGCGTGGCCTTCCCTTTGACCGATGAGATTGCCCCAGCTTCATTTCACGTGAAGGAAGGCAAGCGCTATCGCATTCGTATGCGCAATGCCAGTGATGATATCCACCCAATCCATCTCCATCGCCATAGTTTTGAGCTGACGAGCCTGGCCGGAAAGCCGACAGCCGGAATCTTGAAAGATGTTGTGATGTTAGGCGGATACCAGGAAGCCGAGGTAGACTTTATTGCTGATAATCCAGGGCTGACCCTTTTCCATTGCCACCAGCAACTGCATATGGACTACGGTTTCATGACCCTCTTCGACTACGCGTCTTAGGCTCCTTTCGCTTCCTGCACGACGCGATAAGTCGAAAGCCGGCCGGCGGTAAAGTAGCCCCAAAGCGCGAGCGGACCGGCGTAGAGCGCCGTGATTCGGCCACACCAAATTCATGATCCGAGTACGAGATGTTTTAAGTCGATCTTTGCAACGGGCCTTTAGTCAATTGCGAAGGCCTTCGAATTGTGACCAATATGCTAGTTGTCATTAAGGAGGGAGCGAAATCATTTGTAAGGAGAGAGCATATGAAAATTGAAAATTTGAAATCCATAGCGAGAAAGTTGGTCGCCCCAGGCAAGGGGATTCTGGCAGCCGATGAAAGCTCAGGGACGATCGAGAAGCGATTGAAGAGCATCAGCGTTCCGTCGACCGAAGAGAACCGGCGGGCATATCGTGAGATTTTATTTACCACGACCGGGTCGGGCGAATTTATCAGCGGCGTGATTCTCTTCGACGAGACGATTCGACAGAAGACTCGCGACGGTCGCACTTTTGTTGAAGCACTGGAAGAGCAGGGGATCATCCCTGGGATCAAGGTCGATAAAGGTGCCAAGGCAATGGCGAATTTCCCGGGTGAAAAAGTCACCGAGGGTCTAGACGGACTGCGTGAGCGGCTGGCGGAGTACCGGCAATTGGGAGCGCGATTCGCCAAATGGCGCGCCGTGATCAGCATCGGTGACAAAATTCCTACGCACAGATGCATTGCGACAAACGCCGAATTGTTGGCGCGCTACGCGGCGCTTTGTCAGGAAGCGGATTTGGTGCCGATCGTCGAACCGGAAGTGCTCATGGATGGCGCACATACGATTGACAGGCATTTCGAAGTCACGCAGCAAACACTGGAATGCGTTTTCAATGCTTTGTTCGCGCATCGGGTCGTGCTGGAAGGAATGCTGCTGAAACCGAATATGGTTCTTTCAGGAAAAGATTGTCCGCAGCAAGCCTCGGTGCAGGAAGTGGCGGACGCCACTGTGCGCTGCATGAAGCGTGTCGTTCCCGCCGCTGTCCCCGGTCTTGTCTTTCTCTCAGGCGGGCAGAGTGATCTGCAAGCCACCGAACATCTCAACGCGATGAATCGTCTGAGTGGGCTGCCGTGGGAACTGAGTTTTTCCTTCGGACGCGCCTTGCAAGCTCCCGTGCTGAAAGCTTGGAAAGGTAATTCGGCGAACGTGGCCGAAGCGCAACAGGCGTTCCACCATCGCTCTTGGTGCAACAGCAAAGCCCGCTTCGGTAAATACACCGAAGACATGGAAACCTCGAAGGCGGCCGCGTGAGGGCCGGCGGTAATCGCATAAACCTGGCACTGCGATTAACTCGCCAGAGCACCTGGACAATCCCCTAACGCGTCTCTCTACCTCTAAAGAGGGAGCCGGTACCACCTCGTAAGTGGTATGACAAAACCCCGCGGACGGTAATTGGCCGAGTTCTCATGATCATCGATATCGTGAGGTGACAAAAACAAACCAAAGGAGATGTCGGTGACTGATCAACAAATGCTGGGTCGCGAAGCGAAAACTCAACCAGACGAAGCGAGCCGTCCTCCGCTCCCTCCGTTCTCTCGGGAAACCGCCATTCAGAAGGTTCGCTTGGCCGAAGATGGATGGAATTCCCGTGATCCGGAAAAGGTCGCATTCGCTTACACGATCGATTCGCGCTGGCGAAATCGGGCTGAGTTTCCGAGTGGACGACAGGAAATCATCGAATTCTTGAAACGCAAATGGGCGAAAGAGCTGGACTACCGGTTAATCAAGGAGCTCTGGGTTTACACCGGAAATCGTATTGCCGTGCGCTTCGCCTACGAATGGCACGATGACTCTGGGAATTGGTTTCGCTCATATGGAAATGAGAACTGGGAGTTTGATGACCACGGACTGATGCGTTTTCGCCACGCATCCATCAACGACCTTCCAATCAAAGAGTCGGAGAGAAAATATCATTGGCCACTCGGCCGCCGTCCGGATGCGCATCCTGGCTTAAGCGAACTCGGTTTATAGCTGTACCGAAGAAAACAGATCAACCAAGAGGTAATTGGTTTCTATCCGAGATAAGGCGTGGCAGACAGCAATAACCTTAACAAAAGAGGAAGAACCAGATATGTCGGAAGAAAACAAGAAGGTCGCTATAGCTTTCTAATCTTCAGGTTGGAAGACGGCAAGGTTGTGGAGCATTGGGACGTTATCCAGCCGATTCCAAAAGCCGCTGCGAACAACAACACGATGTTGTAACAATTGGCGATGGGCAGCCGGCAGCAATAGACGATTAACAAGGAAGAAGAAAGCGTTCCTCCTCCTTCTTGCCGGGCAATTCTTTCCAGCCTCTCTATCTCCAAAGAGGGGGCGAGCATTATCTCGTAAGGGGTATCACAAAATCCGCCTGACGCGCCGTGGCCGCGAGGTGCCGATCACCCATATCATCGGATATGAAAATGAACACGCCTGCGGGCAGCTCTGGCGAAATTGGTTCTTACGTCCAACTCCAGCACCAAATTCACGACGTCCTGCGAGAGCAGCACCCCGAATGGATTGAGCAAAACGGGGATTGCCCCATCTGCGAGTCGTATGAGTCGCGCTTCGCAGAATTAATTAACCTTTTTCAATCGAACGAACGCAAGTCGGCAGCCTGATCAAACCACAAGAGAGGCCGATCGGGCCGTACCTATATTATATATAATGAGCACGACTGCTACAAGGCCCCGGACTGAGTCAAATAGTCACAGGTCCGTCCTTAGCCTTGGTACGCAGGCTCCGGTTTTTACGTTGCGATCCGCACCGGACCAATCGGTGTCGCTAAATGAATTCCGCGGACGACCTGTGGTGCTGGCGTTTTACCCCGCCGACTGGAGCCCCGTCTGCGGCGATCAGATGGCGCTCTACAACGAGGTTTTGGGTGAGTTCCAGCAGTTCCAAGCTGAGCTAATTGGCATCTCCGTCGACGGCGCATGGTGTCACGCTGCTTTTGCCAGGGAGAATAAGTTGCGCTTTCCGCTTTTGGCCGATTTTGAACCGAAGGAGCGGTGGCGCGCCCTATGGCGTTTACAACGAAAAAGACGGCGTTTGCGAACGCGCCCTATTCGTGATTGATCCCGAAGGAATCATTCATTGGAGCTATGTCTCGCCGATCGGCGTCAATCCCGGAGCAAACGGAATTCTATCCGCGCTCGAAGATCTTAAGGCAAAAAGCGAAACGACCGGTGCAGCAAAATGATCAAATTGCTGACGCTACCTGATCCCGGACACGACCATGTTTCTGGGTCCACTAATGGATCGAGCAAATTGTTGGAGTACGGAGATTATGAATGCCCGTTCTGCGCTGACACCCAACCGATCGTCAAAGAGATTCAGAGACGATTGGACGATGATTTGCTTTTCGCCTTTCGCCACTTTCCTCTGATAAATATTCATCCGCATTCCGAGCACGCGGCCGAGGCAGCAGAAGCAGCCGGCGCCCAGGAAAACTTTTGGGGCATGCACAATCTCCTTTTCGAAAATCAGCGCGCGCTTGAAGACGAGGATCTCGTAGCATACGCGGGCGAGCTTGGCCTCGATGGGACGCGATTAATTGGAGAAGTCACTTCGAGCGTTTACGCCCTCCGGATCCGAGAGGATTTCAAGAGCGGCGTGCGAGGTGGCGTGAACGGAACACCGACGTTGTTTATCAACGGCGAGCGCTACGACGGTGCGCGTGATCTAAAACATCTGCTTGACGCTCTGACTACCAAGTAGTGGAAGATTAAAAATTCCGACTTACAAAAAACGAAAGGAAAATATCAATTTACAAATCAAACTACGTCCTGAGTCGCCACAGTTAGCTACGCGAGTAGAACGAGGGATGTGTCGGTTCCTCTGCATAGTATTATTGCTGTTAACCTCTTGCACGCTTTCAGCGCAGAACGAGGAGCATCGCGTTCGGAATATTGTTCTAGTCCACGGTGCCTGGGCAGATGGCTCCGGCTGGAAAGGCGTTTACGACATTCTGGTTAAGGATGGCTACAACGTCAGCATCGTCCAAGAGCCGGAGACGTCCTTTAAAGAAGATGTGGCCGCGACGAAGCGCGTCCTCGCTCAACAGGATGGACCATGCATTCTTGTCGCTCATAGCTATGGGGGAGCCGTAATTACTGAAGCCGGGACGGATCCATCAGTTGCCGGATTAGTGTACGTCGCGGCCCACATGCCGGATGCGGGCGAGAATGAGGCTGACGACGGAAAGCGTTTCCCCAGCGACCTCAGCAAATCTACGGCGATAAAGAAGACGGCTGACGGTTTCACTTACCTCGACCCCGCGCAGTTTCATGAGTACTTCGCAGCTGACCTATCTGCTGAGCAGGCCGCTTTCATGGCGCGATCGCAGGTACTCAACGCAGCTGACAATTTCAAAGCAGTCATCACCACGGCTGCGTGGAGAAGCAAACCGAGCTGGATGTTAGTAGCGACAAAAGACAGAACCATCAATCCGGACCTCGAACGCTGGTACGCCGAGCGAGCGGAGAGTCACAAGGTCGAAGTCTCGGGTGCGAGTCACTCGGTCTACGTTTCCAGGCCGAAGGAGGTGGCAGCCCTGATCGAAGAAGCTGCATCCACGCTCGGTAAACACCCTGGTAACAAGAGGTAAACAAGAAAGGCGACGCTGGAGTTCCCATGAAACGTGAGCCCGGCGACGGCACCAACAATTGTTGGCATGACGGGGAGGACAAATGAAGAAGACTAGCATTGTTATTTTGGGAGGTGGATTTGCCGGACTAAGCGCGGCGACGTACCTGGACAAAACGCTGGCTCGGCGTGCCGACGCCGAAAGTGACGCTGATCAACCGTCATGTGAAGTTTGTCGAAGCCGAGGTGCAGGCAATTGACCTGTCCGCGCGGCGTGTTCGCTGCCTGGGTGGATTAGCCCGGCTCGAGCTTGAGTTCGAGTTCGATCATCTACTCCTCACGCTCGGCTCCGAGACCAACTTCTTCGGTCTTCCGGGCGTCAGCGAGTGGGCCGTGACCATGAAAAGCATGTTTGACGCAGCAATGCTGCGCAATCGTGTCCTAGCCTTGTTAGAAGAGGCAACTCTGCAGAGCGATTCGTCGGCGCGCCGACGGTTGTTAACTTTTGTGACGGCGGGCGGTGGTTTTGCAGGAGCCGAAACCATCGGCGCGATCAACGACTTCGTGCGGGAAATTGTGCGCTACTATCCAGACTTAAGCGAAGAACTGGTTCGAGTCGTCGTCGTTCATCCGGGTGATTTTCTGCTGCCGGAACTGGGCGAGAGTTGGGCAATTACGCCGAAAGAAAATTGCGTGAAAGGAAGGTGGAAGTGATCAAAGGGGTGCGCGTGGCGAGCTACGATGGGTCGCTCGTTACAATGAACGATGGCAAATCTATCCCGGCTTCGACGCTCATCTGGCCGGCAGGCGTGAAACCGAGTCCGGTCATCGCGCCTTTACCCGGCCAAAAAGAGCGAGGCCGCCTCCTGGTAAATGAATTCCTGGGTGTCCCCGGAGTAACCGGATTATGGGCGGTGGGTGATTGCGCTGCGGTGCCGGATTCAAAGACGGGAAGGTTTCATCCGCCCACGGCCCAGCATGGTTTACGCGAAGGCTTGGTCGTAGCGAAGAACATCGAAGCCGCGATTCTCGGCCGCCCGCTAAACCCTTTCGTCTTTACGACATTGGGACAACTGGCGACCATCGGGCGGCGCACCGGAGTAGCGATGGTATTCGGGATAAAATTTTCGGGCTTTGTCGCGTGGGTGCTTTGGCGGACGGTGTACCTGATGAAACTGCCGCGCTTGCCGAAGAAGCTGCGGGTGATGGTAGGTTGGACCCTCGATCTTTTCTTCGCCAGAGACATCGAGCAGATGCTCACCTTGCGCGATGTCGAAGCTCCTAAGTGACTTGGCGGGTCGAATTCGCGCGCGCGCGACGCAACAGGCTGCGCCGGCTTCTATGCGTGAAGTTGCGGTTCACGATCAACTCAAATGAACGCGAATCTAGATACGGCCATGAAGCGCTTCTTTTTGGCGGTGTCTGTCTCTTGCTCGTTTTTTAGTGGGAAAGTGGGTGCAGGGAAGCATCACTGACGCTCGCTGGCGTCCGGCAAAACAGTGGGGGCCAATAAATGACATAGTGAGTTCTAACTCCGCAACCATGAAGGGAACCGGATGTTAGCGCTAATCAGTCCCGAAGCTCTTCCAGCTCTACGTATAGCCGGAACGATTTTCCTTATTGTCAATTCTACTTCGATCGAGTCAGACGAATCTGCCTCGAACGAGGGAGTTTAAAATCCCACTCTCGGGCCATGGCAGTGCAATTGACAGACCAATAGTATTTAACTGTAATGGTAACTCCGATCGTAATCATTTGCGCGTTGACCGTCTTGCTCTTCGGCTTCGAGTCGAACTCGCGTGACGAATCAAATCGATTCCAGCGTTGACTGGATTAAAGTGCATGGACAGCGACCCTGTCTTCGCACGCACCTTTACGGCAAGAAGCTCACGTTGGAGCGCCCAAGTGAAAAGCAAGGAGAAACCCCATGGCTAGAAAACGAGTAGCGGATGTGTTGGTTGACACGCGCGTCGCGGCAGGCGTGAAGCGAGTGGACGGACTCGTCGGGGACTCACTCAACGGCGTGACCGATTCCATTCGTCCGTCAGCCTTCACCAAAGACGCGTAGCCGCAGCTCTACTCGCAATTTCCCTTCCTCCCGGCCGGATTCCAGCACTGGCAAGACAAGTTGTGGATCGATTCCCGTGATCCGCAGGCGTAGATATTCCGGGTGCGGCAGGCGCTCGGCATCCCCCTGCACTGAGACGACGTTAAACTCGTCCGCGCTTGCCGCTGAAAAATACTCCCGTGTCGCCGCGCTCACGCTCAGCCTTGCAATTTCGACGAAAGCGAGGGTGCGCATGAAATCGATCCGCAAAGGACAGGCGCGGGCGTGGTCCGGCAGGTTGATCCGCACCTCCCGCCAGTCGCCCTGCTCGACGCCCCCCACAACCGACGCCTCTTCCCGAAGCACACCATCCGAAGAGAAAAAGACCTGGATCAGGGTCTCGTCCCTTTGAGGCAGTGGGTGCAGCCGGCGTCGCGCCGCAGCGAAAAGCCGGCGCCGGATTCTTTCGCCTAACGACTCTGGGCGCTTCCGCGCAATCAGGATCGACTCGTGCCATTTATTGCTCTCGTCGTTGTATTTCGCCAGCTCCTCCCAGTGAGTGTGCGCGTGCAGCACTTCCAGCGCGGAGTAGCGCGCGAGCGCGCGAAAGCCGTCTGCAAAAATCCGCCAGCAATCGAGCGAGAAGCGGTGCTCGGGGCCGCTCGCCGGCGCGATGATGCAGCAGAGGCCACCGGGCTTCAGAACGCGAGTAATTTCAAGAATGGTTTCCCAAAAGAACTCCGTATGTTCAAAGGTCTGACCGGAGACGAGCACGTCAACGCTGTCCGATTGCAATTCGCGCCAGTGGTAGGCCTCGCGCAAGACCAGGTCGACATTCTTGCCTGGGGCAAGGTCGACGCCGAGATAATGCCACGGTTTTCTCGCGAAAATGGGGCGATACGAGCCGTTGTAATCGCAACTGCCCAGGTCGACAATCGTGAGCGGCTCGTCCTGGCGCGCCGCGAGATAGTCGTGGCAAAACTCCGCCATTCGATCATAGGAACTCGCGTGCATCGCTTCGCTGCTATGTTCGTTAGACCGGCTTCTGGATCAGGCCGGCGCCGCAGAAATCCTGGTAGATCATTTGGGGCGTTTCCATCGCGAGCACTTTTCGGTTCAACGAAATCACCTCGATCTCGGGATGCGCCTCACGCCACTCCCGGAGGGCGCGGTGAACGCCACCTTGCTGGGTGACATCAAAGCTGGCGGCAAACTCACTCGTGTCATGCAGCACAATCAAACCACCTGGCGCCAAGACCGGGTACCAGGCCTCGAGTTCGTCGAGCGGCTGCTTATGTTTATGCGAGCTGTCGAGGAAGATCAACTCCGGCGCACCGCCCAAATAGTCCCGGGCAAGTTGCGGTGAAGCGGGATCAAGCGAACTCCGCAGCTCCACTTTGACGACGGAGTTGAGGCCGGCTCGCTCGAGCCATGCGCGGGCAAAACGGTAAAGCAACTCGTCGATTTCAAAGCTGAGAAGGCCATTCTGCGCGTGCATCTGCCGCAGCGAAAAGCCAAGGAGCAAAGCGGAATAACCAGCGTGCGTGCCTAGCTGCACAATGTGTTGAATCCCGCTGCCCATGATCAATCCGTGAAGGACGGACATGATCGGACGCACTCGCCGATCAAATTCTGGCGAGTCGTTGCCTCAAACCAGTCCTGGAGAAGTTGCCATTCCTGATCGGTCAGGTTCGCATAGATCGGCGGGACATAACTGCTCCGGGGCAACCGATGCCACCACAAGCGCGGCTCCTTGGAAGCAGACAAAGCCAGGGAACGATCCAGCGTCTCAGGAGCGGTCATGACCGGGCAACTTCAAGCTCCCCCGTCGTTGCGCAAGCGGAGATTGCCCCTCGATTGCGAGGGCGAAATCAGGGTCCAAGCGATTTCCGCGAAATCACTCGGCCGATCATGCCGCTGGTCACAACCTTTGCCCCGGGGACGGGTACGGGGTTTTATAGCAGCGATTGCGCCAGACCGCGCCGGCTCGCTTTGAGGCGTTTAAATTCCGCTAATCGACGACTTCTCTAGCGACATTCCCGCAGCACCTCGGACCACCGTTCGACCACCGCGCGATAATCGCCACCGGTAAATCGCTTCAACTCAGGCCAGGTGGATTCAATATGGTCTCGCTGATACGGCTTCGGTCCGTGGAAATGGATAATCTTTGCTTCGGCGCATTTTCCCCAATACGGCTTCCAATTCAGCTCCGGCCGCAGCCTGTCCCAGAGAGGGCCATTGCTATCGCGGTAGAACCAGCGGTAGGCGGCTTCGTCCCAGGATTCCTTTTCGAGTGCTGCCAGATTCCTCGCGATGTATTCGCGAAATTCCGGCAGGCTTTCACGCAAGCGTCTCGTGTTCATGAGCATCACGCCCGTATTCATATTTACGTAATCGTCCAGCACTCCTTCTGGAGCGACTGCGAAATACTGACATGGGTTCGCCTCCAATTCGGGGACGACCTCCGCCACAAATATCACGTCGCAGTCCGTATAGAGCACGCGCTCGGCGCCGTCCAAACTTGCCACGATCTCCGGCAGTTCCACGCGGGAAAAAGCGCCGGAAAGCGCTGCCTCGAAATGCGGATTCCCTTTTTTTCGGCCTAACTCCGCCAGAGCATCGCGAAACAAACTGCGGTGCCGAATGATCCGAACGTCGTGCTTTCTCAACCAGACGGTGAAATCATTGTCGCTGCCGTCATAAATGAAGTAGGGGACGAGTGAGGTAAATTTTCTCGCCGTGTGGACCGCCACCATGAGCATCTCCGCATATTGCCGAAAGGCGGTCGAATCCTCAGTGAGAGCAAAAAACCATAGCATCACCAGACTAGAGTGGGCTTCTTATCGGAACTCAAGAGACTCGACCGCCTCCGGAACCAGATGTCGTTATATATTCCAGGATCTTCCTTGCTGTGGACGTGTGCTTGCGATGTCTACCGCCGCTATCGTTACGTGTTTGAGGCGTTCAAATTCCGCTAGTCAGATCGTATGACTACCCAATCTCGGGCCCGCGTCCTGTTTTTCGCTCACGAGACGACCTGGAGCGGGGCTCCCATTCAGCTTTTTCACCTGCTCAGCTGGCTCAAACGCAAAGGCTGGGAAATCGCGGTCGCGGCGCCGAAACCGAATACTGCGGAATCGGGCCCAATCTCCGGCGAATTGCAACGAATCGGCGTGGAAGTTTTCCCAGTAATCGACTTATCAGCTCCACCGGATTTGGCAGAACTTGGAGCGCTCTGCGCGCGATTCGACGTCGTGGTGGCCAACACTCTGGTGATGTGGGCGCCAATCCGCGAGGCTAACGAACAAGGGGTTCCGGCAATCTGGTACATTCATGAAAGCCTCGTAGCCCATCACCTGATCACGCACATTCCGGAAATCAAAGCTGCGCTTGGCCTGGCCGATATTCTCGTTATGCCAACGCGGCGGACGGCCCGGCTCTACGCGACCTGGACCGATCGACCGATCGAAGTGGTACCGTATGGAATCCCTTCGGCAAAGGCGACACCGGGAAAACCGGAAAAGGATTCGGAACTCATCCGGTTCCTCCTTCTCGGGACCTATGAGCCGCGGAAAGGGCAGGACCTTTACGTTCAGGCTATCGATCAGCTTAGCACCACGGCGAAATCACGCGCGGTTTTTCAAATGGCCGGGCGGATTTTGGATCGCCCCTTTTATGAGCGACTCGCGCAACAGGCCGGACAGATGCCGAACGTCGAGCTACGGGATGCGCTCGATCACAGCGAAGCGCTCGAGGCGAGTGCGGCTGCCGATGTTCTTGTCTGTGCATCCCGCGATGAAACGATGCCAATCGCGATTCTGGAAGCAATGAGCCTGGGAAAAGCGATCATCACGACGAACGTCGGCGGCGTTGAGGAATGGCTCAACGATGGAGTGAACGCGCTGCTCGTTCCGGCCGAGGACAGCCTGGCGCTGGCGGAGGCACTCCGCCGTTGCGTCGACGAGCCGGGCTTGATCGCGTCCTTAGGCGGGAATGCTCGCCGGACATTCTCGGAGAATTTTTCCATCGACCGGCTGGGCGAGCGTTTCAGCGCATTGATCGAGCGCGTGCGGAAGGAGAAAGCCCGATGACGTATCTCGAGTGGCTCGAGCGCTTCGCGTCCCTTACGCCAGAGATGCGCGCGAATTTTCACCAAAGAATTCTCGCGCTCGCCCACCGGCCCGTCATTTCTGTCATCCTGCCGGTCTACAACGGCGACCTGAGCTTCCTCAGCATAGCCATCGCCTCGGTGCGCCGGCAGATTTATGAAAACTGGGAACTCTGCCTGGCCGACGACGCCTCCACGGATTCTCGAATCAGACCCTTCCTCGAAGGCCTGGCGCGCGAAGATCGCCGCATCAAAGTCCTCTTTCGCGAGCAGAACGGTCATATCTCTGCCTGCTCAAATTCCGCCTTGTCGCTCGCCCGCGGCGAATGGTGTGCGCTGTTGGATCAAGACGATAAACTGGCGGAGAATGCCCTCGCGGAGGTGGCCTGCGAGATTGCCCGCCACCCGGATGTCGCCATCATCTATTCGGACGAAGATTTTCTCGATGCCAATGGCAAACGTTCAAATCCGTTTTTCAAACCGGACTGGAACCCGGAGCTTTTTCTGGCGCAAAATTACCTGAATCACCTCGGGGTTTATCGCACCTCGCTGCTCCGCGAGATCGGCGGATTTCGGGAAGGATTCGACGGTTCCCAAGATTATGATCTCGCCCTGCGCTGCGTCGCCCGCTCCAGGCCAGGTCAAATCCGCCACATCCCGCGTCTTCTCTACCATTGGCGAATGGTCGAGGGCAGCCTGGCCGATGAGCCGAACGCAAAACCGTACGCGCGGCACGCCGCCCGCCGGGCGCTCAACAGTTATCTCCAGGAGCGTGGGATCGCGGCGCATGCGGAAGCCTGCCCGCAAAATGCGGAATCGCATCGCGTTGTCTATCAGCCTCCCGACCCGCTGCCGAGGGTCACCATCGTCACCACAGCGCAGGGTCATCGGCTTGAGCGAACGGATTATCCAGCCGTGGAAATTATTCACGGGCAAACTGGAGCAGCGGGAATGAATGAGGGCGCGAAACGCGCGCGGGGAGAGGTGCTGCTCTTTGCCAAACGCGAAATCGAAGCAACGGAACCTGGCTGGCTGAGCGAGATCGTTAGTCACGTCGTTAGGCCACAGGTCGGCGGGGTCGGCGCCCGCCTTTGGTCCCGAGAAGGCACGCTGGAAGATGGCGGCCTGATTCTCGGCTTGAGCGGGATCGCGGCGCCCGCCTTTCGCGGGCTCCCACGAAAACATCCCGGCTATTTCAATCGTGCCTGGCTACAGCAAAATTATTCCGCGCTCTCCGCCACCTGTCTGGCCGTTCGACGAGAAATTTTCCAAGAGCTCGAAGGATTCGACGTGGAAAATCTGCCGCATCATTTCTATGACGTCGATTTTTGCCTCCGGCTCCGTGAGCGCGAACTGCAAATCGTTTGGACGCCCTATGCCAATCTAACGTTAAGTGACTCCGGGATGAAGGAACAGCCGGCCTCGTCGCAGGAAGCCAGTTACATGCAGGCGCGATGGGGCGATCTGTTCGACCGCGATCCGTTTTACAATCCCAACCTATCGCTCGATCTGCCGGGATTCACATTGGCAATTCCCCCGCGGACCTATCGATGACGCACCGCAGCACGAGCCGCGTTTTCGGCCTGGATGGTCTCCGCGCGCTGGCCATTTCCGGCGTTCTTTTCGCCCACGATTCGGGCTGCTCTATCCGCAGATGCCGTCCTGGTTCGGCTTGTTCGGGCACGATGGCTTTACGGCGTCGAGCCGTTTTTTGTTCTGAGTCCGATTGGCAGATGGCGGCACGGTGACTGGCCGCGCGGGTCCTTCACTCCTCCTCGGGGAATTGCGGCGGTCGACACCGAAGCTTGACACAGAGCTGGCCCCTCAGTATCGCTATTCGGCTGCGTTGGGGCGTGGGGGAAAGGCTATGTGAAGCCATTGCTTCACGTTGTCACTAGGCGCGACCGAAGCGATGCGTTCAGATTACAAGCGCGTTTGGATGACACTCTCGGAATCACTTTCCAGTGCGAAGATGCACGTCAGCGGTACCGAGGATGAAGCCATTTTGGAGGCAAGTGGGGCCGGAACGAGCGAATTTCTTCTAACCAATATCGGCATTGATCCCACGGATGTCGTTCTGGAAATCGGCTGCGGCATTGCTCGCGTCGGGAAACATCTGGCTGGGCGCTGCCGCCGTTGGATCGGCGCTGACGTTTCCCGCAATATGCTCAGGTTTGCAGCTGAGCGGCTCCGCAATTTTTCGAACGTGGAATTCGTTGAACTGTCGGGAAATGATCTGCAGCCCCTCTCTGACAACTCAATCGACGTGGCCTATTGCACAGTGGTCTTTATGCATTTGGAGGGCTGGGACCGGTACAGTTACGTCGAAGAAGCTTTTCGGGTTTTGCGCCCCGGCGGGAAACTCTACGTCGACAACGTGAATCTTTGCAGCGACGCGGGGTGGTCGATTTTTGAGACGCACCGGAAGTTTCCGCCCGCTCAACGGCCCGACCATATCACCGTTTGCTCGACCCCGCAGGAGTTATACGAATATCTAAACCGAGCTGGATTCGAACAAATCGAAAGCCGCCCCGGCGACGAACTCATCTCCGTATGGGGATCCAAACCAATGGATGTGGTGCCAAAATCGGGACCCTTGGAAACGTCCACTTCTAGATTGTGATAATGGACAAATTCTCCTGATGCAAAGAAATGCTTTGCCAATCGAATTCCGCCCCTTGTGACTGGTTCATGAAGAATTCTCTCCGTTTTACTACAGTAGTATCGTTGGGGCGGCGGCGCATCTGCGGGCAACGTTGGTCCCGAACATTCTTTGCCTCTACCGGCATCACGAATCGGCCAAACAGCCCTATGCCCCATACTATCGCGGCACCAATATTTATGGTGAGATTGATTTAGCTGACGTTCTGCTCGCCTAGCCTCCCTCAAAGGTGGCACGGCCAATTCCCTCACCCGCAGCAGAAGAAAATCCCACGAGCGCGTACTGGGCGCGCCCAGGATTTCGGCGGGAAGGTGGAGCATGAAAATATTAAATTACGTTTCAGGTAAACTAATCATGGTTGCAATCGCATGCAGCTTTGCTGCAAGCACACCCATTCAGGCGCGAGGGGCCAGATTGAACTCTGCCTCGGCCCGTTCTGAGGATGACGCTCGTTTGGTTGTGACCAGGGAAGCCAAATTTGGGACTTTCCAGTACCTCAACTTGTTCGTCGACGGTGTACACGTTGCGGATTTGGGGCTTAATCAGAGTTACGATGCAGTGTTGCCCCCCGGGCAGCATGTCTTGTCGGTAACCACGACTCCAACGACCTATATGTATGAACCGCCGACTCACCGACGCGTTAACGCAAGACCCGGCATGACCTACGAATTTACCGCGTTTTGGAAAAACTCTGACCAGGCTTACCTAGAGAGGAACGGCCGCTCCAGGAGAGTCGTTACACCGAGCTTGCCAGAAGGCTGAGATGCATGCATGCCAGCGTTCTCCGTCGCTACTAATGGCGACCTTGCGTGCTTCGCTCGAGGAATAAACGTGGGTGTCGCCGCCGGTGCGATCAAGCGCGACC
>Ga0209474_10001060_pt1 | contig 27913 bp, 23 predicted proteins | sample GraSoiAngelo_145_FD_185902 | JGI IMG/M metagenome (GOLD analysis project Ga0209474, IMG submission 185902) | Grasslands soil microbial communities from the Angelo Coastal Reserve, California, USA - 14_1009_05_20cm (SPAdes) (version 2) | ecosystem: Environmental > Terrestrial > Soil > Grasslands...
CATTCTTGGAAATTTCAAGACCGCTTTTCAGTCAAAGTTCACCAGCCAGAAGTTCGTCACCTACATTGCGAAACTGACCAAAGACGATTTGAATGTTCTGCGCGATTTCATGCAGGCAGGAAAGCTCGCGCCGGTCATCGACCGCACTTACAAGATTAGCGAAACACAGGCTGCAGTCCGCTATTTGGAAGAAGGCCACGCGCGCGGAAAAGTGGTAATCACCTTGGAATAAAAGCGAAATGACAATTACCAAGATCGGCAATGCACAACGCACTGCGGCAAAAGTTGCTGGCTGGAGCGGTCTGCTCACCTTCGCGATCGTGGTCTTCGGCAACTACGTGCTGCTTAATCCTTTGGTTGTTCCGGGCGATGCGGCCGCGACCGCTCAGAACATCCTGGCGCACCAAACGCAATTTCGCATCACGGTTGTTTGTTTTCTAACTTACAGCTTAGGCGTTGTCGTTCTACTCAGCGCGCTTTATGTAATTCTTAAACCGCTAAATCCCGGCCTCGCGCTGGTCGGGGCACTCTCGCGTCTCGTCTTCGCCTCGTTGTGGCTCCTTTCGACGCTCAATCTGCTGGCCATGCTGCGGCTCTTAAGTAACGTGAATTACTTGCAAGTCTTCGAACCAAATCGATTGCAAGCTCTGGCGCGATTGCATCTCGGCGCCACTTTCGATGACTACTATATCGGCCTGCCATTTTTCGGATTAGCCGCGACCGTTTGCGCCTACTTGTGGCTCAAGTCGAACTACATCCCGAAAGGACTGGCTATTTTTGGCGTAATTTCGTCCGCCTGGTGCGTTCTCTGTGCCTTCATTTTTCTCATTTTCCCGCAATTCAACAAAGTCGTTAACGACTATTTGTTCGATACACCGATGGCTTTGTTCGAATTGATCGTAAGTTTTTGGTTGCTATTTAAGGGATTGAAACCAGTCGCGCCCAATCAATCGCAGGCTGATGCCCTTTGACCTTTCGCTCATGATTGACAACCTGCCTTATCTCAAACCTTCATCCCGCTTATGAAACGAATACTGAAGTGGATTTTCCGCATCGTTCTTGTCCTGTTCATCCTCGCATTCCTGTTTGTGTTTGTTGCCTACTGGAGGTCGACCAACAACTGTGATCAGCTCACCGCTACACAGGGCGACAAGATGAAAGCCATTGTCTACTGCGACTACGGCCTGGCCAACCTGAAGCTTGCCGACATCGCGAAACCCACTCCGACGGACGATCAAGTCCTGGTCAAAGTTCATGCAGCTTCGGTCAACCCGCTTGACTGGCACTTCATCGAAGGCACACCCAAAATCATGCGCGCACTGGGTGTTGGGCTACGCAAGCCAAAGGACCCGCGGTTGGGCGTTGATTTTGCGGGAACGGTTGAAACGGTGGGTAAAAACGTCACCCAGTTCAAAGCAGGCGATGAGGTGTTCGGTGGCCGAGACGGGGCCTTTGCCGAGTATGTTTGTCCGCGCGCGGATCGCGCGGTGGCGCTGAAACCGGCGAACATCACGTTTGAGCAAGCAGCCTCGGTCAACATCGCCGGTATCACGGCATTGCAGGCTGTGCGAGACAAGGGAAAAGTTCAGCCGGGACAGAAGGTCTTGATCAACGGCGCATCCGGAGGCGTCGGCACGTTCGCGGTCCAAATCGCTAAATCATTCGACGCGGATGTGACAGGCGTATGCAGTACAAGGAACCTAGACATGGTTCGATCACTCGGCGCTGATCACGTCATTGATTACACGAAAGAGGATTTCGCCAAAGGCGACCAGCGTTACGACGTCATTCTCGACAACGTTCCGAACCATTCGCTGTCAGAATGCAGGCGCATCTTAAATCCCAAAGGGAAATACGTCATGATCGGAGGCGGCGGACCAAACGACAACCGATGGATCGGACCTTTCGGTCGTCTGATTCAGACGCTGGTGGTGTCACCGTTCGTGAGTCAGAAAATGGGCATGATGATGGCGGAGCTGAAGAAAAGCGACCTGGCCATTCTGGGCGATATGATGCAGTCCGGAAAAGTGAAACCGGTCATCGATCGGACCTACAAGTTAAGCGAGCTCCCGGCGGCGATCGCGTATCTGGAAGAAGGACACGCGCGAGGGAAAGTCGTAATAACCGTTGAGTAAGAATTGAGTTATGATCGCGATGCGCGATGCATCTAAATTCGTTCTTATGAGCGGCTTTTTCGAGGAGTTGCAGCGGCGAAAGGTTTATCGAGTTGCGGCCGCCTATATCATCGCCGCAGGATTCATCATCCAGATCGGATCGGCAGTTTTCCCGGCATGGGAATTACCAAACTGGACACTGCGCCTGGTCGTCGTGCTCTTGCTGATTGGGTTTCCAATCGCACTGATTCTAGGCTGGGCTTTCGACGTCACAGCGCAAGGGATTCGTGCAACTCCAGCCGTATCAGCTCCCGGAACGCATCGTCGCCGTAATCTAATTTTGCTTATTGCGACCGGCGTAATCGTTTCGGCGGCGGCAGGTTTCTTCCTTTTGCCGCGCGCCTCCTCTCGGAAGATCGACAAATCAATCGCAGTGCTGCCATTCGAAAATCTGAGCGATGAAAAGGAAAATGCCTACTTCGCTGATGGCATACAGGATGATATCTTGACGAACCTTTCGAAGATCGGTGACCTGAAAGTCATTTCGCGCATGTCCGTTATGTCCTATCGGGGCGAGGGCACGCGCAATGCCCGCGAAATCGGCAAAGCGCTCGGTGTAGCAGCGCTTCTAGAAGGCAGCGTTCGCCGCATCGGCAATCGGGTGCGCGTCAATGTGCAGCTGATCAACGCCAACAACGACGAGCACATTTGGGCAGAGGATTACGATCGCGATTTGACCGACGTCTTTGCCATCCAAACCGATCTCGCGCAAAAAATTGCCTCTGCTCTTCAGGCAAAGCTTTCGCCGAATGAAAAGGCACGTCTCGATCGCCGGCCAACCCAAAATTCGGACGCCTATCTGCTCTTTGTTCAGGCACACGATTACGCCAATCGAATCGACATGTTTCACGACACATCTTTGAAGGCTGAGCCGCTTTTGGAGCAAGCGATCAAGCTCGATCCAAACTTTGCCGCGGCTTTTGCCGCTCTCTCCATGGTGGAGAGCTGGGCGTATCACAGCTTCGATCCGGCACCGAGCCGGCGGGAGAAAGCGCGTCTCAACGCGGAGGAGGCTCTGCGATTGCAACCGGACCTTCCCGAAGGCCACCTCGCCCTCGGTTTCTCCTACTATTATGGCGATCGCGATTACGAGCGGGCCCTCAGCGAATTTGAGACCGCCCGAAGCGGACTGCCGAACGAGTCCCAAACCTATCTGGCGATCGGATCTATTCAGCGGCGCCAGGGCAAGTGGGCGGAATCAACCGCGAATTTGGAAAAAGCCGCCGAACTTGATCCGAAAAACATAAACGTCCTGGTTAATCTTTGTTTTAGTTACGTCGCCGAGCGCAAGTTCGAAACCGCCGACAACCTTCTGGATCGTTCCATCGCGGCGTCGCCGCAAGCGTTTCAGCTCCGTGCATTGAAAGGATTCATGGCGGTCCTATGGAAGGGCGATCTTGGCGCGGCCGAAAAAGTATTTTCTTCAGCCCCGCCTGAAAGCGATCCGGACGGGCTGATTACCTGGTCGCGGGCCTGGGTCCTTACGCTTCAGCGAAAGTTCCCAGAGGCTCTTCAAGTCCTGGAACGATTTCGCGGTGAAACGATGTTTACTACCACTACTGCCCCGGCCCCGAAGGGTCTCCTGCAAGGCCTGATTCATCTGCTCCAAGGCGATAAGGCCAGAGCGCAGCCAGAGTTGGAGCATGCGCGTCTGGTCTCGGAAAAATTGATCCGCGAAGCTCCCGAAGACTCTGCCCGACACGCCCAGCATGGCCTCATCCTGGCGGCGTTGGGTCAAAAGGAAGAAGCCATTGCCGAAGGCAAGCGCGCTGTTGAGTTATTACCTGAATCCCGGGACGCCCTGGATGGGCCACAGGCAACCGCTACACTCGCCCAGATTTATGCCTGTACCGGTCAACTCGACGAAGCATTTCGCCTGCTCGATCATTTGTTCGCGGTCCCCAGCAACGTAACCATCCCGATGTTGAAGCTGGATCCAGCCTGGGACCCGTTGCGCCAAGACCCGCGCTATCAAGCTTTGATCGACAAGTACAGCCCGAAGAGCTAGTGATCGGTGATCACAGACAACAGACTACGGACGACAGATAACCGATAATTGATAACTGAAACGCGGATCCCATCTCCGATAGCGTGTCCGCTTTCAAGATAAAGGGCAATGTGATGGCGCGGCGCTCATTTCTGTGCGTTGATCTGGGGCGTCTGCTCACGAATCCTGCCTGAATAGATGATGAACTTGAACGGATCCGTGTTCTGATTCTTTTCCATTAGCTTCAGATACGCGAACCGCTTAGCGCGTTTGAGAGAAACGCTGTCGGGAAACTTTGCCTCTGCGGATTCGATAAGATCGGCTGCCATCTCATACTTCCCGTCAGCGGCAAGACGGTCCGCTGCTTTGACGATTTGCGCCTCCGATAGGCCCAGATAGTCAACGAGAAGTTCCGCACGATCTGTCCGGTTGGGATGAGCCAGACCCTGAAGGTTCGCCTCCCAATACCCGACGTTTTGATCGTAGATTCTGTCGATCACATGCTCGCGCAGGATGAAGTAAGGCTCATAAGCATCGGGCTGAGTGGCCAGCAGATCCGGCGGAATGAGATTCAGTTGATGAATGCCGGCGCGCTCGTCACCCCGACGGATGGCTATGAGCACCTGGTCTCGCAACCATGCCAAATCTGTTTTCAGATGGCCGAGAATCACCGGTGAATTGAAGACCCGCGTAAGCGGCTCGTGACCGTGCAACAGGTGCTGAGGATTCCTGCTAACAACCGTATCGAGCGCATCGAGTAGTCCCTGCAGATCACCCTCCTCAGCAAACGGTGCTCCCAAATACGGCATGATGACGTCGCCCATGAACATTACCTTTTCGTCGGGAAGATAAATCAGCATGGCATCGTGCGTTTCACCCCCTCTAGCCGGGATCAGTTCGACCTTCGATCCGCCAACGTTCAGGTCCGTTCGGTTGTCGATCGTAATGTCCGGTTTGTAGCTCAGGACATCCTCGGCACTGAATCGCTCTCCAAAGAACTGTTTCGCGAAGACATCCGGCCCGTTAAATTCTTTCTCGAACTCTTCCTGATAGTTCCCTCGTCCATAAAATTGGGGACGAGGGTTCAGACTGCGGAAATACGAATGACCGCCGACATGGTCCCAGTGTGCATGGGTGATGAAGATGGTTGTTAGCGGCGGCAGTCCCGGCGCATACGCTTGCAGCGCTTCGTATGCACCTTTTGCAAAATCCGGGCGCGTCCCCGCGTCAATGCCGATCAGTTCGTGCCCGTCCCTGGAAACTACAAAATAGTATTCCGTGAATTCGAAACCAGAGAGCGTGTAGATGCGACGGGGAACGACCTCGGTAATTCGTCTCGGCGCAAACGCATGACCAGACGCTCTGTCTTCGGAAAACGGCGTTGCCAGTGTGATCGGATGATCGAAGTCGGAATAGCCGCTACGAAGCAGGTATTCGTGGGCCTTTGCGGTATCCCCATCGTTCAGCGCGAGTTTGCCGAGATGATAGTAGACTTCGCGCAACCATGCCGAATGAGGCGCCTTGTCTGCGTGCTCCATGCACCAGGCGAGTTCCTCCTGTGCAGCCTTTCGCTGGTGAAAATATCCTGGAAGCTCAGTGTGCACGACACCGGCGATCCAGTTCACGACGAAAACCTGACCACCTGAGAGTTGCTTCGCCTGATCGAGTCTAGCGATTGTGTCCTTTACATACCCGTACCGTCTTAGAAGCGGCACCGAGGAAGCGTGCTGAGCCCGCAGCAGGCCGATGATTCCCAAATACAAAGACTTCTGAACCGGCGTCAGCTTCGGCTCGTACTCCCTGAGACGTGCGCTGAAAAATTCCGCTCCCTCTCCCTGCAAATTCGAATTCATAAACTGAGTCATCAGTACGAACAAAAGTTCGGGGTCCTGTAGGGGAGCGACGCTGTTTACGGCCTTCAGGTATTCCAGATCCGCGCTGTGCGCTTTCGCGGAAGGCTTGTCCCCGCTACGAAGAACGACAGCAGCCACAACGATGAGCAGCAGAACACACAACACCAGCCCGATCCGCAAGAGAGCAGGCGCTTTCATAAGTCCTCCTTTGCGAAATTAAACATCCAGTGTTCGATCGCGTTTGACATTGGTTAAATCGACATCGCGCTCAGTCCGAAGAGAATCGCTCCATTATTCCGTTTACTCGTTGAAACCGCACCAACTCAATGATAGCGCCGTCGGGGAACTCCCCCTTCAACAGAATTCTTGCGCCTTGGGCATTGGTCAGCACTTGATACGTTTCGTTGTGCTCGGGCTTTTCAATACGGTAAGCGATGCGGATTGCCGCAAATGTTCCCGCTGGGACATTAACCGTTTCAGGACAGACGACTCGTCCAGTCACCTGACTGATTTGGGTAACGGGATCAAAAACCGAGAATGAGAACTCATGTCCTGGAACCAAACTTGCGACATCGCGGCGGCCCAGTCGATTCTCTGATCGACGGTGTCGGGTAACACTCTAACGTCGACTTCGAACTTATTGGCGGTCGACTTTTCCAGTTGCCATCCGATCGCGCGCTCTTCGCGATAATTTAGCTCGAATCGAGGGCGCAATTTGTCACCTTCACCGAACGTACGTTTTGCTGAAACAGGGACGAACGTTGCGGTCGCGAGGGCCTTCCACTGTTGAGCAAAGGCACCGCTCACGCGATTCGTAAACATAAACCTATCTGGTCCCAATTTGGAGATGGTGATCTCACTTGTGCCGAGATCCTTTTCTTTCATTGACGTCCGGTAGAGAAATCGTCCGATTTTGAGATGTTCTGCATTGGCGCGCGAATCAATAGAGCTCGATTGCTCCATCGAAGACCCAGTTATGGAGAGGGCTAACAACGCAACCGCCAAGAAAATGTGTCGCACGTTAAGTTATACCGTTAGCTGGACTTGATTCATCGTGGTCATTTGAGGACGCAATATTTGAGATGCGTGACACCCGGGCCCGGCGATCGTGCGGATGCGAAGAACGACAACCGCTACAACGATGAGGCAGCAGACCACAGAACACTGCCCCTATTTGAAAACAACCGGATGTCTTCATGAGATTTCCTCTACTTTCGCGCGCATAGATCGTCTTTGCAGCGGTACCGCTTTTCGTGCTGATAATTTGAGTTGGATAATTGTATATGCAACCGTTGTGATAAACACATTCACGTTTTTCGTTCCGGTCAGACCGTTGTTGGTCGGTGCAATTCAACGCGCTTTCCCAGATGCGTCTTCCACTCGTGTGTCGGTTGCGATCCAGTTTACTTCCCAAGTTTTTCCGCCGTCATCCGAAAACGATTGTTCAAAACGACACGAGGTCGGGGTGATGTCAGAAATAACGAATCGGACAAAAATCCCTCGCCCATTCAGCGTTTCCTGATCGAAGAACTCCCCACGTCCATTTTTGAATTCCCCAATCGTGGGTTGGGTTAGGGTGCCGTCGTTCGCGTTAGCGAAATTGAGGCTCCATTGATGAGAGGCGGGGTTGTAGAGTCGCAGGCTTAGTCCTTCGAAGTGACCTGCCGGACCATCCGCCGTCAGTTCCACAAGGTTGGCGCGGCCGTCCCAGACTTTTCTGACGACAGTGGTGCCCTCATATTCGACCCAGGTATTTGAGCCAGTTAATGGATGGAGCCTGCGCTTAAGGTGAGTTTTCCAGTTACCGACATGGAAATCGAAATCGTGTTGAGCATGGTCAAGTCCAGAAGACGTCGGTTGAAGCTTTATTTTGGACGCGGCAATCTTTTCTGCTGAAGGTTCCTGACGCATCACCCAATTGATCTCCCAAGTCTTGCCTCCATCATCCGAGAACGCTTGTTCAAAGCGGCTCGAATTCGGAGTGATCTCCGAAAAACCATTTCGCGCGAGGATCATTCGGCCATTGAATTCCTCCTGGTCGAAGAATTCGCCACGACCATCCTTGAATTCACCAATCATCGGTTTGTTGATCACGCCGTCGCTGCTGTTCGCCCAATTCAGACTCCATTGGTGAGTTTCGGGATTGTACAAGCGCAGTCCCACGCCCTCGATGTGGCCCGCAGGCCCGCTGACATCCAACTCAAACAGACTGGCCCTGCCATTCCAGACCTTGCTGACGACCGAGGTGCCGTCGTACTCGACCCACTGCTTCGAGCCGGTTAATGGATGCACGAGGCGCGAAACGTGGGTCTTCCAAGTGCCAAAGTTGAAGTCGAAATCGTGTTCCCCATCCCGTTGCGTAGGAGAGGGCCGAAGTTTTGGTTTCGATGGGTCGGAGTTCTGCTGTGCGAATCCCGACACGGGCTGCAAGATGACAACCAATGTGCACATCAAGAGATAAGTCCGAATATGTTTGAGCGCCTTCATCACTGCCTCCTTAATTAATTTATCTATTGTGCTCGGGTGGATGCCTGGCCTCAGCGTGGATTGCCGAAGCTCCACCACCTGGCGGCAGGTGCGCGTGCTCATGGCACCTTTGTGAAATCCCAGGTCCAATTCGTTTCCCAAGTCTCGCCCGCGTCGACTGAGAACGCCTGTTCCCAATGCGGTGTGTTCGACGTCACCCGTGTCCAGAGGTAGCGGACGCGAATTGGCTTCCCCTTCAATGTGTCGTCGGCATAGAACGTCCCAACGCCGTTTTCGAAGCGGCCGACGGCTGGCACATCGACCTGGCCCGGACTGCGGCCATCCAGCCACCATATAGACCATTGTTTCTTCTCTGGATCATAGGCACGCAGCGCTACTCCGCGATAAGCTCCCCCCGGCAGGTCGAGCACACAGTCCCCAATGTTGCCCAAACCGCCGAGGATCTTTTGCCCGGTGCAGGTCCCCTCGAACTCGACCCATTCATGATTATTAGCGAGCCGCTCCTTCAACCGGCGGTGATGCACCCGCCAGTTGCCCATGAAGAAATCGAAATCGTGGCGACTATCTCCTGCGCTGACCGTCCCACCTCTGCTATCATGCACCTCGCCGACCTCGCTTTTCTCTTGCGACGGTCGCTGGCTGGACGTTGGCGGGTCACTCGGAATCCGCGTATACTTGTTGACCCAGTTGGTTTCCCAGGTCTTACCTCCGTCATCTGAAAATGCCTGCTCGGATTGCGCCCTGTCGGGTGTGAGGCCCCAGATGGAAAATCGCACGAGGATGGTTTTGCCGTTGATTGATTCCTGATCGTAGAAGTCGCCGCGACCGTTCTTGAACTCGCCGACACCCGGCGTGTTACCCAGCGCACCGCTTTTCGGTGTCGCGAAGTCGATATTCCACTGATGAGTCCTGGGGTTGTACCAACGTAGCGCCATGAGTTCGACCTGCCCCGCCGGACCCTCGGCCTTGTATTCCGCGAGGTTCGCCCTGCCGCCCCAGACCTTCTTCACAACGGTCACGCCGTCCATCTCGGCCCAATCTTTCGATCCGGTCAGCGGATGCAGCATGCGCGACGAATGCGTTTTCCAAGTGCCAAAGTCGAAATCGAAATCGTGCGCTCCGTCGCGCGCCTTGTCAGTTTGGTTCGCGTCGGAGTTAGTGGTCGGAGTGGACGCAACCGGCGCTGATTTTTCTCGTGCCAACTCGGCGATGAAAGCCGGCGCCCAGGTTTTGCCTCCGTCGTCCGAATACGATTCTTCGAAATGATGCGAGTCCGGCTCGATATTAGACCACACTGCCCGAACCAGGACTGATCGTCCATTGAAGGTATCCTGCGAAAACAGTTCGCCGCGGCCGTCCTTGAACTCGCCGACGAGTGGCGGCGACAACTCGCCGATCTTGCTGTTAATGAATGACTGGTTCCACTGATGTGCTTGGGGGTTGTAGAGAAACAGGGTCATGCCTTGCCAGTGACCATTGGGGCCATCCGCCTCGATCTCCTCCCACTGCGCGCGCCCATCCCAGATTTTGTGCGTGGTTACGAGGCCGTTTAGCTCAATCGATTTGTTCGATCCCGACAGCGGCTCGAGGACGCGTTTGATATGCGTTTTCCAAACACCGAAGTTGAAATCGAAATCATGCTGTCCCTCGCGGCTGGAGACGTTTGGTTTCGGCTGCGTTGCTTCCTGAGCTCTCGCTGACTGCGGCAAGCTCGATAGGACGAGCACAACAAACGTCAAAATACACGTACCAGTTTTCATATTGCATTTCTCCCTTTGTGATAGTTGCAGCGGTGTGATACAGCTCTGAGTGGTTCGCATCAATAGCCAGTTTTTGTGGATTTATTATGACCACTTCGAAGACGCAATTCCGTGGAATTTCCAACCTGATCAGCATCGACCGGCGCGCGTCGGAGCCGTTTTATCAGCAGATTTACGAGTCTTTCCGGAACAGGATCATTCGCGGCGGCCTTCGACCTGGCGAACTGGTCCTGTCCACTCGGTCGCTCGCGCGCAGCCTTCGCATCTCACGTCTGCCCGTGCTGAACGCGTACGCTCAGCTCCTCGCCGAAGGGTATTTTGAGAGCCGGGTTGGCGCCGGGACGTTCATTGCGAGTTCACTTCCGGGCCGGACAAAGGCGCAGACGACAAAGTATGCGCTGACCAATGCGGGGAAGCGGCCGATTGCGCGCAACGCCGCAGCTCTTCCGCCATACGAGAGACCCTCATGGGCGGAAAGGCTTGGTCCCTTCCAGGTCGGCCAGCCGGACCTGCACAAATTTCCGATAGAGATTTGGTTGAAATTGGTTGCGCGTTATTCGCGCCGCATGCGCGTGAAGGCACTGCAATACGGGGATGCGATGGGGTTGCCGCACCTGCGCGAAGCGATCGCCGCTTATGTCAGAACTTCGCGTGGTGTTCGCTGCGAAACCGAACAGATCATGATCGTGAGCGGGGCACAGCAGGCACTTGATCTGGCGACTCGCGTCCTGCTCGACGCCGGAGCGGTAGCCTGGGTCGAAGAGCCTGGCTATTGGCTTGTCCACCGCGCTTTGCAATCTGCAGGGTGCCGAGCTGTGCCCGTGCCCGTGGACTCTGACGGTCTCATGGTCGCCGCCGGCATCAAACTACATCGAAAGGCTCGAGCAGCGTTCGTAGCCCCTTCCCATCAGTATCCATTGGGAGTGACCATGAGCGCGACGCGACGCCTGGAATTGCTGGATTGGGCGCAAAGAGCAGGCGCCTGGATAATCGAGGACGACTACGACAGCGAATATCGCTTTGACGGCATGCCGATCGCGTCGCTGCAGGGGCTCGATCGCAATGCCCGCGTCATTTACATTGGGACGTTCAGCAAGATCATGTTCCCGTCGCTGCGACTGGGATACATCATCATTCCGGCAGACCTAGTCGAGCGCTTCGCAGCCACACGCGAAGTGCTGGATCTATGCCCGCCGCACATAACTCAGGCTGTCATGGCCGACTTCATCCGCGAAGGGCATTTCGCCCGGCATATTCGAAGGATGCGGCCAATCTATGCGGAAAGGAGATGCGTGTTAGTCGGGGAACTTGAACGTGAACTCAGCGACCAGTTAGAGATCGTGGGAGATGAGGCAGGAATGCACCTGGCCACCTTCCTGGCCAGTAAGCTTAATGATCGCGAGATCGCAGCAAAGGCTGCCCAACAATCGCTTTGCCTTTCTGCGCTGTCGTCACTTTATCTGGGAAGCGCGTCACGCCGAGGTTTCGTCCTGGGTTTTGGAAACACGAAGGCAAAAGACATACCACAAGCCGTTCGACACCTGAGGAGACTTGTGGAGACAAACAGCTATGTTTTTTGATCGTATTTAGTTAGACCGCGATGTCGCTCAATAATGAAATTCGCGATATTTAGTTTCTTGTGCCTGCTTTCATTCGCAGCAAGCTGCGCACTCTACGGATGGTTAGAATCCACCGTGAATATGATTGAGGGCTTTGGTCAACTATTCGCGCCCGGTGCTACTACTGTGGTCTTCTCGCCGTTTCTTTTGCTATTTATCATGCTGGGTCTCGTCGTATTCGTCGCCGCGCCCATGTTCGTTGTCGGTCTTGGCGCGGCTCTCGGCGGTTTGCTCCTCCGCTCGCGCGTTGCTGATGTGTCACGATCTTTCATTCGAGTTTTTGTTATTGTCGCCGTCGTTTGCCACATCGCTTTTTTGGTGTTAGCGACCCAGCAAAACGCTTCCTTCCTGCTCGGACGCCCTCGAATCCACCCTAAAACCCCGGCCTATGTGTTGGCGGGTATTGCAGGTGCCAACGCGGCCTTGGACCTATTCGTCGCCGCGTTGATCATTCGCAGACTCGTCGCCAAAGCAAACATGAACTCGTTCTCGCGCAGCTGAATCCAATACCTTAGACGTCATCATTACATGGCTTCCCGTCACTAATCGACACCCGGACTGCGGACGACCGATAACCGATAACTGAAACGCCTTCGTTTCGCGCCTTCACCGTTTCGACGATCCACGATTCACTGGTCACCATTCACGAGCCCTCGCTGCTACTCCGTGCGCAACGCGGTGATTGGATTTACGTAGGTAGCGCGGCGCGCGGGCAGAAAACAGGCAAGCAACGCCGCAACTGCCAGCATCAAACTGGAAACAAACAGCGCAAAAGGGTCGCTCGGACTTACTTCATACAAGATTTTGGCCAGAACGCGGCCCGCGGCCAGGGAAAGCAGAATTCCGACGCTAACGGCGAGCGCGGTTTGCATCGCGCCCTGGCGCATGATCAAAGCGAAGACGTCCTTCCTATGGGCACCGAGCGCCATCCGAATGCCGATCTCCCGCGTCCGGCATGCTACCGCATAAGCCTTTACCCCGTAGACACCGACGACCGCCAGCAACAGCGCAATGCAACCAAACACGCCGAAAAGAACCGCCCCCAGCTTCACGATCCAAAGGCTTGGCGATTTCTCAATCAGATCGACATACGGACTCATCTGCAGCAGGGGCAGGTTCGGATCGATCTCACGAAGCGACTGCCGAAGCGTCGGCATCATCGCGACTACGGCGTGCCGATCCGGCGTGCCGACGCGAACATGAAAATAGATTTGGCCGTTGTAAGCTTGAGCCAAGGGCACAAACAATCGACGAATGATCGAGTCGTTCTGGATGTCGTGTCGATGTTTGCCGACCACACCGATGATCTCCAAATCGTTAGGCGCGCCGTCCTTTGGCGGCTGGGTGTAACGAATATGCTGACCGATCGCGTCCTCATTCGGGAAAAGTTTCCTCGCCATTTCTTCGTCAATGATCGCGACGCGGCGGGAATCCTTGTTCTCGCATTCGGCCTGGCTAAAATCGCGCCCGCGAAGCAGCTTAACACCAAGGGCGTCGAAATAGCCGGGGGTGATGGCGGTGTAAAGTGCATTGACACTGGGGTCAGGTGCTTTGGGGTCGCTAGGCATTGTGTCTTTTGCGCGAATGATCCGTCGCGTGTTAGTGAAATCGGCATAAGGCAGCATCGTGCCCACGGCCGCCGCCCGCACGCCCGGCAGTTCCCGCGCGCGTTCTACCATCGCAAATATCAACCGACGCGAATCGGCCGGCTCTGTTTTAATCAGGGTGAAGTCGAACTCGGTGATGAGATCGCCGGCCGCCACAAAGCCCGGATTGAGCCCGGCGGCTTTGAGTGCGCCCCGGAAAAATAAGCCGGCAGCGAAGAGCAACATGAGCGAAAGCGCAATCTGAGCCATGACCGAGATATGTCGTGGTGCGAAAAAGCGGCTGAAGCGTCCGATGCGCGCTGGTTCGCCGACTTGTTGTTTGAGGTCATTCACGAGATCCGCCCTGGTGGCCTTTAGCGCCGGGCCGAGGCTGAAAAGCATTGTGGCGAGAAGACAAAACAAAAACGTGGCAGCCAGCACGGTCGCATCCGGACGCAATTTCACGACGAAGGAGAAATTGATTGAGGCGAGCAGAGTGCGGAATTGTTGAAGCAGAAGATCGTTGCACCAGGCGCTGATCACGAGTCCGACCGCGCCGCCGCAAAGAGCGAGGAGAAAGCCTTCGCAGAGCAATTGTCTTACGATCTGCCAGCGCGATGCGCCCACCGCCAGCCGGACGGCGATCTCCTTCGAACGCGCCGTGCCGCGCGCGAGCAGCATATTGGCCAGATTCAAGCAGGCTATGAGCAACACCGCCCCAGCCATGGCCGTGAGTAACGTCGCGATTAATGTAATCGGCCCGTCATCGTCCGGTTGCGTGCTCAAACTGAAGCGTGACGGCGTTTGAATCTGTAATTCGCGCGCGCCTTCGCTCTCCGCCGGTTGGATAGCAGTGAGTCGCTGCGCCAGGACCGGCAGGCGCGACTTCGCCATCTCGATGGTCAAGCCGGGACGCATGCGGCCGGTAAGATTGAAGGCGTAGTTTTTTGGATTCATCAGATCGTGCATCGTCTCGGAATCGCCAAAAGCCGAACCAAGCTGTGAACGAATGCCGATCGGTACCCAGATATCCGGCGCGATCAATACGCTGGCGCCACTAAACCCATCGGGTGCGATGCCAATCACCGTGTAAGGCTGACCATTGATCTGAAGCGTGCTGCCGACAAAATCGTTCCGCCCGCCCATTCGTTTCCAAAAACCGTAGCTGGTGACTACAACTGCGATGTTCGCGTTCGGTTTACATTCTTCCGCGTTATAAAACCGGCCGCGGTACGGTTTCGTTCCCATCAGCGAAAAATAGTTTTCGGAGGTCAGGAAGGCGAAGCTTCGCCGCATCTCGTGATCGCGCCCGATGCCGGCGACGGCAAACTCAAACGCGGCAAGATCAGCGAAAACGTCCCCGCCATTCTCACGCAGTTCGCGATATTCGTTGTAAGAGAACTGGCGATAATCGTGACTCGCGTTTTGGCGAGCGGTGAAGACATTCACCACTTCGTTAGGTCGCAGCCGTACCACCGGATGCAGGACGACGCTGTTAATCAGGGCGAAAATTGCCGAGTTAACGCCGATCGCCAGTGCCAGGGTCAATACCGCCGTTGCCGTGAATCCCGGCGCCTTGAGAAGCTGCCGCAGAGCAAACTTGAAATCTTGGATCATGAAAACCTTGGTTTGTTTTCATTGAGATGCAGGCCTGTTCGATTTTGGATTCAACAACTTGATGCGAAAAGCCGAGTCCGAGCCGGAGTGGCATTATGAGCCGCCTTCGCTATTTTGCGGCCGACACGGCCGCCGCTATAAATCGCTAAATCATTCACTCGCCAAATCGTTAAATGCGATGACTAGAACACGCGCATGGCTTTCATGAAATATCGTTACTACACCTGTGACGTGTTTACGGAGACGCGCTTCGGCGGGAATCCGTTGGCCGTGTTGCCCAAGGCGGACGGCCTTTCCGATCATCAGATGCAGCAGATCGCACGCGAGTTTAATTTCTCCGAAAGCACCTTCGTATTTCCAGCAAAGATCGACCAGACGTGTCACGTCCGAATTTTTACTCCTGGCGGAGAAATCCCTTTTGCCGGTCATCCAAACGTGGGAACCGCATTCGTTCTTGCCGCGGCCGGTGAATTCGGTGAGATCAACTCCTCGCTCACTGTTACTTTTGAGGAAGAAGCAGGGTTAGTCTCCGTCGCGATTCGCGCAGAAGAGGGGAAGATTGTGTCCTGCGAACTAGCGGCGCCGCAGTCGCTCTCTCTCGGGAAAACTGTACCGGCGGCGTTGGTCGCGGCCGCCGTCTCGCTTAACCGCGAGGACATCGTGACGGATACGCATCATCCGCAAATCTGTTCGGTCGGTCTTCCTTTCGTATTCACGGAACTGCGAGATCGCGCGGCACTCGAACGCATCCGCATCAATATGAGCGGGTTCGATGCGCTCCGCGATCTGGGGGTCAACCCCCAACTGCATTTGTATACCCGGGTGAGCGACGGCTTCGATATTCGTGCTCGCATGTTCGCCCCATTGAGCGGTGTCCCTGAAGACCCGGCGACTGGAAGTGCCAGCTGCGCACTCGCTGGACTGCTGGCTCACTATAAGGAAAAGCCGAGCGGTAGTTTTGCCTGGCGCATCGCCCAGGGCGTAGAGATGGGACGTCCGAGCACTTTATTGGCTCGCGCCGAGAAGGCGGACGGCACCGTTCAAGCAACGTGGGTCGGGGGCTCGTGCGTCATGGTTAGCGAAGGCTTCATCCAGGTTGACTAGCGCCATGCCGGAGATACCCGCATGAACGATCTCGCTAAGTTAACCATGTTCGCAAAGCGATATGCCGAGGCATGGTGTAGTCAGACCCCTAAGAATGTTGCGGCCTTCTTCGCCGAGAACGGCTCGCTAACTGTAAACGACGGACCGCTCGCTGTCGGACGCGCGGCGATCGCTGAGGTGGCGCGAGGATTCATGACTACATTTCCAGACATGGTCGTGACCATGGATGATGTCTCGCACGAACCGGAACTTGGAGGGCGGAGCTCCTGCGACGCCGTCTTCCACTGGACGTTAACTGGAACGAATACCGGACCGGGCGGCACGGGAAAACGCCTTCGCATCAGCGGCTACGAACTTTGGAGGATCGACAACGACGGACTTATCGCAGAATCGAAAGGCCACTTCGACAGCGCTGAGTACGAACGTCAGCTCAAGCTCGGAGTCGATCACTAGCGAGTAAACCGCGATGTCGGCATTTGAATACGTCACCACTTTGTGCGCAGAATTGGTTTGTTCATGAACAATCTTCGCTTCGCCTTTCGCCAACTCTGTAGAGCACCGGCGTTCACGATCACCGCGCTCGCCACGGTCGCGATCTGCCTGGGAGCGAACCTCGCGATTTTTGGGGTCATAAATTCTATCCTCCTCCGTCCGCTTCCGTTTCCGCAATCCGATCGGCTGGTCACGATTTTCAACACCTATCCGAAAGCCGGCGTCGAGAATGACGGCTCTTCGATTACCAATTACTACGAGCGACGGGGCAACATTCCGGCGTTCTCGAGCCTTTCCATCTTTCGTGACTTCAGCGAAGTCGTCGGCGAAACCGGTGCGGCCGAGCAGACAGAAATCATGCGCGTCTCGCCGGATTTTTTTGCGACACTCGGCGTCAATCTTGCGATGGGTCGCAGCTTTACCGAAGCGGAAGCGGAGGTGGCACACAACAACGGAGTGGCGGTCGTGACCGACGCCTACTGGCGGCAGCGTCTTAATTCCAATCCAAACGTCCTCGGCCGGGACGTCCGCGTGAACACCATGCCGAGAAAGATCGTCGGCGTGTTGCCTCCTGATTTTCGATTCCTTTCCTCGGAAGCGCGTCTCTTTCTGCCGATAAGATCCAGGCCGGCGGAACGCACGCCGCAGCAGCGCCATTCGGACGGCGGCGGCACGCACATGATCGCGCGCTTGAAACCGGGCGCGACGATGGCCGAAGCGCAATCACAAATCGACGCGCACAACGCCGCTGTCGAAGAAGACAATCCGGAAGCGAAGATGATGACTGAAGCGGGTTTCCGATCACTCGTTAGGCCATTGCATGCGGAGCACGTCCGCTCGATTCGTCCAACCCTTTTGCTAATGCAGGCTGGCGTGTTTTTTCTTTTGCTCATCGGAGCGGTTAATTTGGTCAACCTCCTTCTGATCCGCGCGAGTGGCCGCGCGAAAGAAATGGCGATCCGCCGATCGATGGGCGCGAGTCGCGCGCATGTTGTGAGACAGGTAATGATCGAAACCATTCTCCTGACTTTCGTCGGCGGATTGCTCGGGCTCGTTGTCGGAACCTGGGGGATTCGGCTGCTCGAAGTTCTCGGCGCGGATCGTTTGCCGCTCGGCGCCCACATTGCGTTCGATGGCTGGCTCGCGCTGATCGGTCTCGCGGGCGCCGTAGTTCTCGGAATCGGGATCGCGGTGCCGATCGCCTGGTTCAACCTGAGCAGCCATCTGGCGCATGCGCTCCAATCGGAATCACGCACCGGCACGGTTAGTCGCGCCGCTCAACGCCTTCGCCATGGATTTATTGTCGCGCAGATCGCGCTCGCTTTCGTTTTGCTCGCGGGCGCCGCACTGCTCGGCCTGAGCCTGAAAAAAGTGATGGCGGTTTCTCCCGGTTTCCGGGCCGATCACGTTCTCACCGGGGAAGTCACGGTGCCGTTTAGTTATAACGCCCGCCCTTTCCTCGATCGCCTACTGGAAGCAATCGGTCAGCAACCCGGGGTCGGCGCAGCCGGAGCAATCACGAACGTACCCCTAAGCGGAGAGAACGGGAAGACCGCGGTCACACCGAAGGGTTACGTGCCTCCGGCGGGTCAATCATTGCAAGGCCATTATTCCTACCAAGTCACGGGCGATTACTTCACCGCGCTCGGCATCCCTCTACGCGAAGGCCGGTTTTTAACTTCGGCGGACTCTCATCGCGCGGACCGGGTCTGCGTGGTGGACGAAGATTTCGCCCGGCGCTACTGGCCTCATGGCGGCGCGCTTGGTCAACGCATATTTCCAAACACGCGCTCGGCGGAGGGGTTAAAGGTTCAAGGCAGCGACTCGGACGACGCAAAACTGTTCACCATTGTCGGTGTCGTCGGCGCGGTAAAACAAGCGGAGCTCACGGAACCGCAGGGGCAGGGCGCGGTCTACCTGCCGTTCATGGATTCCGACGGCATCAACATCTTCGTCGTCACGCGAACGAGCCAGCGCCCGGAAGCGTTTGCTGAGACGCTGCGGAAACTGGTGCGCGTGACCAATTCGGACCTGGCGATCGATAACCTCCGCTCGATGGATACGCGCATCGCGGAGAGCCTCATCGCGCGCCGCTCGCCGGCGCTGCTCGTCGGAATTTTTGCCGGTGTCGCTTTGCTGCTGGCGGCCATTGGAACTTATGGCGTGTTGAGTTACGCGGTCGCGCAACGCCGTCGCGAGATCGGCATTCGCATGGCGCTCGGCGCACAGCGCGAACAGATCGGCGCGCAATTCTTCTCGTTAGGCGTGCGGCTTCTCGTCGCGGGAACTCTCCTCGGTTTGTTGGGGGCATGGCTTGCCGGAAAAGCCATGGAAAATGTCTTGTTTGACGTGCCGCCACTCCACTTCGCGATCCTCCTGGGCACCGCCGCGATCATGAGCGCGGTATCGTTGGTCGCCTGTCTCATCCCGGCACATCGCGCGACTAAGGTCGACCCCATCATCGCGCTCCGGGCAGAATGAGAGCGATGATTACGCGTCGCGAATTCGCGGCGGGCGCGGCAGCGAATCGAAAAATCGTTTTCGACAGCGCGGAGTGTGAACGTCAGCTCAAACACGGAGTCGATGGGCATTACGTTCCTACTAACCGATCGCTTGGTCGTTCGTCTATGCCTTAGCTAACCGGAAAGGAATCACATGAGAGCAAGTAAGATTATCTGCTTCGCCCTTGGCGCTATCTTGGTCGCTACTTCAGCGTATGCCGACGAAACAGTCATCGTCGGCCATATCCTTGGACCCGAGGGTCCGTTGTACATTGACGGGAACCTTTACTACGTTGGCTGGGTCTCCCACACGCTGTCAAAATGGGATGGCAAAACGACCACCGTGTTGAATCATACGCCAGGGTGTGGCCATAACGGGCTGGCGCTGACGAAACAGAAGACATTCCTGGTCGCGTGCACCGAGGAGCATGGCGCCATCCTTGAACTCGACATGACTGGCAAGCAGCTGCGCCGTTGGGACGCCGACAAAAACGGCAAGCCATTTGAGGGCGGCATAAATGACATTGTGCTGACCGCCAACGGGGGCGCTTATGCCACGGTCTTTGGCCCGTACGCGGACCTACCAACCTCCGTGGTTGGGAAAATTCTCTATCTTGCGCCCGGCAGCGAGAAATGGGTCGAGGTAGCGGCCGAACTCAATTATGCCAACGGAATAGGCGTCTCTCCCGATCAAAAGACCCTCTATGTCAGCGAAACCGTCGGAAACTGCATATTGAAATTCAAGATCAATGAAGACGGCTCCTTGAGCAACAGATCGAATTTTGCTCTGCTAAACCTTCTCACAAAAAACAAGGTCGAATCCTGGTGGCTTGGACCTGACAGCATGAAGGTCGACAGCAAGGGTAACATCTATGTTGCCCAGTGGTTCGGCGGTAAGATTTTGAAGATATCTCCTGAGGGCAAGCTTCTACACGTATTTGAGATCGCCGCGGGTGATGGCACAACAAACGTCGCATTCGGCGAAGGCGAGAATGAATTGTACGTGACCGTGGTGAAGGATCCAAAGGACTCGCAGGCAAAGGGCAGTATTGTAAAGATCGCAAATGTGAAGTAACAAATTCGGACGCGAAGCTTGATCTGGCTACGCCTTGATTCCTCGAACGCGTTGAATCACCGTTGTTCCACAGCGATCGATGAAGCCGCAGCGATCTTTCTACGTCCCACCTTCTAATTTGAAATTAATCCTCGCGCTCGTTATCGCGGCGTCGTTCACCTTTGCTTCCGCGCGCGCGACTGCGGCGACCTTACCACCGGGATTTGTTGAGGCACAGGTGGGCGGCAATCTGTCAGGCTCACCAACAGCGATGGCGTTTGCGCCTGATGGGCGGCTTTTTGTCTGCCAGCAGGGCGGCCAACTACGTGTGATCAAAAACGGCTCATTACTCAGCACACCATTTGTGAGCCTCACGGTCGATTCCTCCGGCGAGCGCGGCCTTCTCGGGATCGCCTTCGACCCGAACTTCGCCACCAATCACTACCTCTACGTTTATTACACGGTTGCTACGTCGCCAATCCACAACCGGGTCAGCCGGTTTACTGCGGCGGGCGACATCGCCGCACCGGGCAGTCACGTCGTTATCCTGGAACTCAACAATCTGAGCTCCGCCACCAACCACAACGGCGGTGCGATCCATTTTGGGCCAGACGGCAAGCTCTACATCGGCGTCGGGGAGAACGCCAATGGCGCAAACTCACAAACTCTTTCCAACCTGCTCGGGAAGATGTTGCGCATCAATTCCGATGGCAGCATCCCGACCGATAACCCATTCTACAATACCGCGACGGGAAGCAATCGCGCGATCTGGGCGCTTGGATTGCGCAACCCGTTTACCTTCGCCTTTCAGCCAGGCACCGGCCGCATGTTCATCAACGATGTCGGCGAATCAACTTACGAGGAGATCAACGATGGAATCGCCGGTTCGAACTACGGCTGGCCGATAACCGAAGGTCCGACCAGCAATCCAGCGTTCCGCGGTCCGATCTACTTCTACGGACATGGTGCTGGCTGCGCCATTGTCGGCGCCACTTTCTATAACCCGCCCGTGCCTCAATTCCCTTCCTCCTACACCGGTAAGTATTTCTTTGCCGATCTATGCAGTGGCTGGATTCGTGTCTTCGATCCCACTGCTGGCACCGCGACCGGCTTCGCGACCGGCATCTCGAGTCCCGTTGATCTCCATGTTGGACCTGACGGCGCGCTCTATTACCTCGCTCAAGGGTCCGGCGGACAGGTTTTCCGGATCAATGCTCTGCCGGCGCAAGCATTAAACATCTCGGGCCGTGCGCGAGTGGAAACCGGCCAGGGCGTCGTAATCACTGGCTTCATTGTCACGGGCACGACACCAAAACGCGTCGGGGTTCGCGCACTCGGGCCGTCGCTCGCCAATTTCGGCGTATCAGGCTCGCTCGCCGATCCGGTGGTCCAGCTGAGCCGCGGTGACGGCTGGCTTGTGATGGCTAACGACAACTGGAAGAATACGCAACAGGCCGCGATTACGGGGGCCGGCCTCGCCCCGTCGAACGACAAGGAAGCGGCGCTCATCGCCACCCTGACCGCTGGGAACTACAGTGCCATCGTGAGCGGTAAGAATGGAGGGACCGGCGTCGCCCTGGCAGAAGTCTATGACCTGGATCAGGCTGCCGATTCCCGGCTCGCCAATATTAGCGCGCGCGCACAGATCGGAACCGGCTCCAATGTGCTGATCGGCGGATTCATCACCGGTAACAAAATCGGTGCGACTCGCGTCGCCGTCCGGGCCCTCGGTCCTTCGCTCCAGCAATTCGGCATCGCCAATCCCCTTCCCGACCCGAGGCTTGAGTTACGCGATGCAAATGGCGCGCTCCTCGCGTCAAATGACAACTGGCAGAGTGACGCAAGCCAGGCCGCGCTGATTACCAGCTACGGACTCGCTCTGCCCAACAATCTGGAATCTGCGATTGCAATTAGTCTGGCTCCGGGTCCGTACACCGCGATCGTTACCGGCAAGAACGGCCAAACGGGTATCGGTTTAATCGAGATTTACGACGAACAGTAAATGCGTGGTCATGCCCGCAGGTAAACACGTTCAGAGTGGCTTATTTGTTGGGCAGCCGAACACAACGCTAACTTCTACCGCTCCGAGCTGTAAATCAGCACGCGAAATGTACCGTCGATAATCTTCGGCCGCCCTCGTTCGTCTTTCGCGTTTTCATCGAACTTCGCAGTTGCCAGATAAACGCGATGCGTCACGGGATCGAGCGCCATCGTCCGCGCGCCTCGTTCGGTCGGGAGCGTTTGCACCACATTCAATTTATCGTTCTCAACCTTTGCGATCGTTGTCGTCCCATCGCCACAGGATGCAAAAACTAGTTGAGCCGCGTCATCAAAAGCACACGCATCCACACCCCCTCCGATCGGCGCCGTCGCGATGACCTTACCTGTCGTGCTGTCTAGCATGAGCAGAAGTTTGTTGTGGCAGCCAACAAACAAACGGTGATGCGCGGGATCAATTGCCAGGCCGGTCGGTTCCTCCCCCGGCGCCAGCCGCCACTTCGCAATCACTCTGTGCGTTTTTGTATCGATCGCGATGGCTTGATTCTTATCCTCAATGTTGCAAAACAGACGGTCGTCCTGCGACTGCGCGAATTCCGGTTTGCCCTCCAGCGGGATTGTCGCAACAACCTTCCCGCTCTTCGCGTCAATCACGGTCGCTGATTGGCCTTTGCCATTGAAAGCGTAGATCTCTCCGCGCTTCGGCTCGTACAGAATTGCATCCGGCACTTCACCCGTTTCCACTTTTCCAATCGTGCCGTTTGTTTTGAGATCGACGATGCTGACCTTGTTTTCTTTGCCGTTGCTCGAAAAACCGCGTCCAAGCTCCGGCGCGATAGCGAATCCGTGTACGCCCGGAGTATCGGCGATCTCACCTGCGATCGTATCGCTGTTCAAATCAACCACGACGACCTTGTCCGCATGCGTGACATAAAGATGTCGCGCCTTGGCGTCGACCGAGAGATAATCCCAACCGCCTTCACCGCCCATAGGGATTTCTTTGACGTATTTGTATTGACCAGCGGCGGAGATGGGGAGGCTGGTAACGAACAACATGAAACTGACAGCCAGTAGTTTTCTCATTCCTGAATCTAGCCGAGTCTGGTCGAGTCTTCTTCCCAAGTCATCTCGTCCTGCTGGATGCCGAGCCTAGCTGGCAACAAAGTTCACCGAAGTCAATAACGTCCGCCTTCGCCAAGGCTTCGGCGCGACAGGCCCGAAAGCTTTCGGGGCTGGAGGCGAGGGGAGTTGAATACCTCTTATCTTCCTAGAGAAAACGGTATTTTACGCCGGATATACAAATCATATACACAATTAGCCCTATACGAGGCCGTTTCTCTGCACGTCGAAATCCAGTGCAGGCGAATTGTGATTACGGAGTCAGCCGTTAGGCGGGAATCTTCCGGCGCAGGAAAGCCAAGCCCATTAGAGACAGCCCAAAAAGCGAACCAGTCGTGCCTGCGTCGGGGACTGATGTCCGCGTGCTAAATTGGAAATTTGGACCGAAGTTGCTGTTCGGAACGCCAGAAATGTCAATCGGCGGAAACGCGAATCCAAGTCCGATCCTAGAGCCATCGTAGATAACCCCGGAAGCAGTTGTAATCGTAGAGGCTGAAGTGACGATTTGATCACTATCGGTGGGGGAATAGAAGCCGCCGATTGTATAACTACCTGCAGGCAGAAGGACGGGCGCGATAGAGACATAGCGGAAGCCGTTGGTGAGGATCGCGCCTGCGCCGGAGGGGATCGTGCCTTGTGCCTCCTGCGTGCCAGTGCTAGTCCAGATGGTCACGACATGAGAAGTATCAAACCCGTCGTTACCGAAATCCCAGAGACCGAGTTCAGTGACGAGGACCGGGCTGCTGAGAGTAAATGTCCAACCCGCTGTTACATTCGCGCCGATGCCGACAGCGGTCCCACCTGTAAAGCTGAGCGCAATCGTGTTAGCTCGTGTCTGTAGCGGGCAGAACACGATCAGAGCCGCCGTAAGCGCGCCCAAAGGAATATAGTGTTTGATGACAATCGTTTTCATAGGTGTGCTTCTGGTAATGGTAAGAGGAACGAACGCCGAGATCGGTATGCATACCATAGACCAAAGCTCATCTAAGGTGTCGCGGAGTTAATACAAAGCACTTGTAATAAGCATCTTAAACGGACACAATTTTTTAACACCGACAGTCACAGGTGTTTTCAATGAGGTCTGAGACGTAAATTACTCCGACAATTGGTGTAGTTTCTCGTCCTACAAATTTGCTGTAAGTTAATGCCCTCAATCCCGCTCGAGCACGGCAATGCGCGCGCTCAGCTCGGCCAGCGCCTGCACACTTGGAGCAATCATCTCTCGCACCACTTCGGGTAAGCTCTCCATCGCCACCTTGTGGAAGCGTTCACTGGAAGGATTACTCACCGCATAACCCAGGCTCTTGAGGCTAAAGCGAACCGAATTGATCAAGGCCACGCGCGCCCGCACCAGACTGTCACGCAATTTGATGCGCAACAGATCCTGTTGCGCTTCCTCGCTCCCGTGGCGAATGGGATACAGCAGCGCGCGATCCATCCGCCCGATCCGCGCCAGCATCAGCGCGTCGCGTTGATCGCTCTTGCCTTCGTGCTGATAAATCGCCCGCACCTTGCGCGGATTGGACACAATCACTTCCCAACCCAGCCCTTCCAGGTATCGACTGACCCATGGGCTATGCGCTCCGGCTTCCAGCACGGCCAGGGCCCCACGGTAACGGGCAGTCAATCTGGCCAGGCAAGTTCGATCGTTACCCAGAGTGCCTTCCTCCTCCACTTCGCCTTTGCCATTGAGCGCACAAAACCTGTGCCGCCGCTCTCCCAGATCTAATCCTATCGTGAACTCACTCCGATTGCTTTGTTCCTTCATAAGACGCAGAGCTTACCCGAGCGCGCACGCTCAGGCTCTCTTCGCCTTCTCATCTAATCTGGTTAGGCCTAGCTTAGTCAAGATGCTTATCAGACAGTACTCCGCGAGGCACTGAGTAGGACACCCCATTAACTTCGACTTCTGCGTGGTGATTCATGAGTATCCTACCGCGATATCGTTCTCCGCGCCGGAATCGAATACTCTCCTGACCTGAACCGAGCGTGTAATCTTGGATAAATTCGTAGATGTGGTCCTGAATGCCCTCTTGAGAGACCGAATGATCAACTTGTGCGGCGCTCCCGCGCAATAGGCGCCATTGGCCATTGGGATAGAGTAGTACTTTGCGACCGTCTTCAGCGGTAGCAGTGACCGGTTGTTGAGCGCTAGCAGCAAAGACACTGGCTAGCATCGTAAGGATGATGAGCGTTGCTTTCATGGTGTGGTTTAAGGCCTAACATGTGGATAAGCCGACAATTTCGCCGGTTATCCCGCATATTGGCCAGCAAATCCGACTTTCTCTCACTTTTGCGAAATCGCTAGCGGACTTGCAAGTCTTCATTTCTCAAACTTCTGCTGGACGGCATTCGAAACATTGCGGCGGGGATTCCCCAAAGGAAAGGCGAAGCCTTCGATTGCTTAGATGCACTGCTCATTTTTTTGCCAATCGTTATCAGCCGAAGCGCGTTTTTCTTAGATCGTAAAAGCGGGAACCGAGGGTCTTATTTTTCATCCGATTGATGTTGGTAGTCAGACATCATCTGTAAACCAGTCGGGGTTCGCTCAAGGTTTACTAGGTTCCTTGGCGGTAGTTTGACTCTCCTGCTTAATCATTTCCTGAATCTTAGGCGTCATCTCCATTGTTAGCCTATATGGGAGAAAGTGTTTGTTCGCGTTATAGCTGTACCATCAACGGCGGTCGTGTTCAGTTGGATAATCAGTTCATTGCCTACCACACGCACATCTCTAACAAAGGTCTTGCCAACGTTGGCTGGAGAAATCGATCCTTCAAGATGCGTCGTAAGAGTGCCCGTGTTTTCGTCTATACTATAAGTACCGAAGTAAGCGTCGTATCCATCAACAGAGAGCGTATTATTTTTGGCTTGGGCTGGCTGTGGCACATTCTCCTCAGAAGATCGATCACGCTTCATGAACTGCGCTGCAAAATGATCTGGCCCAAAGCAAAGGATACCAAGCGGATCGGGGCCGAGAAACGGATCGATTTGAATTTGTCCCGTCGTGTCCACATCCTCTCGTGATTTGAGCTTCCAAATGCCGAGAATCGCGGTCGCAAGATTGCCCGTTTGCGGTGGAAGAGAAGCTTTCTTCATAACTTTTCAAAAGTATCTTCTCGAATTCAGAATTGAAATCGAAATCAATCGCTCATGATCTAAAGAATACGGCCACCGGTTCGCTGCAGCGATTGGTCAGGCTTCTTGGTCATCCGCGTGACTACTCAAAAACTTCGACATTCGTTCGGTGATCTTTATCATGCTTGCTTCACTTCGATCATATCCGTAGACCACAAGGGGAAAATTGAGTGGTTCTTGAATATTCCAGATCGCGTCGTGCTGATCCGGTGGGAGAATTGATGCCGGATCGCCAACGGCAACCCATCCGATCGGTACAGTGGCTTCTTCGGGCAAGTTTGTCTTTAAGTGTACCACCCCGTTAACTCTTACCTCGCTGCGCGCCTCTAAAACCGCCCCGTGAAAAACCGCTGCGCCCGTCGCGATAAATACCTCATCTTTCAGGGTGCAACCCGTGACGTGTGCGTTCGGACCGATGAGGCAATGATCGCCAATCCGTGTGGAATGACGCGATGTGCTCCTGATCACTGCGTTCTCAAGGACGATGCAGTGTGCGCCAATCTTGATCGAGCCGCCCTCTGCTACCAGACACGCGCCAAACATAATCCGGCAATGTGCGCCAATCGAAACGTTACCGCACACGGTCGCGGTTGGGGCGACGTAAGCCGTCGGGTGAATAGTCGGTTTCTTGCCGCTGTGGGTGAGAATCATGCTTGGTGGCCTAACGAGAATTGGACGGTATTATACAATCTATTTCTGGGGCTTACGAGGGAAATCGATTTAAAGGCTACATGGTCATCCGATTATTTCGCCCACGGAGCAAGGCTGGCAAGGGCAAACTTTGCCCGAATGGTGGCCGGAGCCAGCAGATTAGACAACCATTCAAAATGCCTCGCGCCGCGCTATCATATGCCCGTCAGCGAGTTTGTTTCTTCTTATCCAATCAAACCATGCATCATCTAATTAATTAATTATGAATAGGCACAAGGCAGAGTCGAATCAGGAGGAGGAAATTCTGCGAGCCGACAAAACCCTTTTGATTCTTAGTAATAAAATTAAAGCTGAATGGAAAAAAAGAATTGAATGCTTTGCAATCCACCGCGCCGCTGACTACGCCTGCAAGCCCCAAAACATTTCTCAAATAATTAATCCATCAAAAGATAAGGGCATTAATTAGATTTTTAGTCGCTTCCTTGTTGGCTTTGGCGGATTCGCATAGCGAAAAGCGACCTGTCATTGCGGGCCAGTATCATCGAGTGCTTTCTCCAAATCTCCGTCGCGCTTTTGTTTCTGCTCCAAAACTCTATCGACTTGCTTTTGCAACTGCTTGCCATCATAGCCAACCGCACTAGCCGCTCGGAGAGCCTTGGTTTGAGAGTGAGCGCTAGGCGTCTGGTTGATTGTCGATTGCTGAGGAGTTTGCGATTGATTTCGATCACAACCAGCTAGCGCAAGTGAAACGAAAATAGCGACAATTGTTGATCGGT